>Ga0315288_10000111_pt1 | contig 87436 bp, 69 predicted proteins | sample YL17G11_20_MG_FD_203454 | JGI IMG/M metagenome (GOLD analysis project Ga0315288, IMG submission 203454) | Sediment microbial communities from Yellowstone Lake, YNP, Wyoming, USA - YL17G11_20 | ecosystem: Environmental > Aquatic > Freshwater > Lake > Sediment | place: USA: Wyoming | collected... | reverse complement strand
GCGCGCGGCCACACGCGGCCGTGCGCGTCCAGGACGGTGACGTCGATCTTGGGCGCCGACGATCCACCCCAGCCATGGCCAGGCAGCAGCGCCACGGCCGCGTCCAGCCCGATGAGGGACGCCAGCTTTTCCGTGACAAACATGCGCCGCAGGTCGGCGCACGGGCCACGAGGGGGCTCGCGTGCGCCCACGCCCCCCGCGGCGCCGCCGGCCGGGGCGCCCGGCAAGCGCGCAGACTCACCGAGGAGGCGGGGAGGGCGGTTGGAGGTCGGGCCCGGGTGAGGGGCGCGGCAAGATGTGAGGCGGTTCTGCAGCCTGGCGCGGTTTGCGGCCGTCCGTCGCGTCCACCTCAAATTCGGCGGCGCGCGTCGCCGCGCCGCGGCAGAGGCCGCCAGGCCGACCACGGGGCCGCGGCGGCCGCGCGCCCGCTCACGCGCGGCATCGGCACGTTGGGCGGCCGCTGGCCCGCCCGGCCCGGGGGCTGGACGCGCCGGCGGCGTACGCGCTCATGTTGGCAGGCGGGGGCCGGCGGGCGGGCGGGCGGCGGCGACCGGGCGGGCGCGCGTGCGCCCCCGCTGCCGGCGCGCTGCTCCGCGGCGCAGCGACCGCACCACCCGGTCCGCCCGCGCGGCAGTGGCCCGGCCATCGCTGCCCCGACTGGTGGACTGCTGGAGCTGAACGCGCCCCAAGTTGCGCACACCCCGCCTGTAGACTACACGGAAACAATCGGGGGAGCGCCGCGCGCACACTCTACTGCCGCCGCCGCCCTCACCGTCCCGCCTCTTCACGCGGTCGCCGCGCACCCCGCACTGCCCGTGCACGAGTTGAGGATGGGGCCGCCCGCCTTTTGCGAGGCGCAGGACGAGGCCTGGAGAGGGGGGGGGGGGTCGGTGGGGGCGCTCGCCGCACGCTGCCGCTCGCCCCAGCGTTCGCTCCCGCCCTCGATCTCCGCACCTGGACCAGGTTGACGACGCCTGGTGATGGTGGTGGGCAAGGGGGAGGGGCGCGTCAAAAGAGGGAGACCTCGGCGGCGGCGGCGCGCGCGTCCCCACCACCCCTCCCTCTCTCCTCACCCGAAATCGCCATCGGCGTGTCCGTCCCCGCCGGCAGAATGCGCAGGGAGTCGACAAGGGTGACGACGTCGGCCGAGCACGCGCACCCCGCGACGACAAAGGCCCGGGCGTCGCTGCAGCACCCGGAGTCGATCGAGGTGCTCCCCAACATCGACGACAGGCCGTTTGTGAGCGTGGAGCAGTCGGCGGCGGCGCCATACTTCGAGGCGTCCTTGGCGTTTTGGTAGACGATCGACATGATGGAGGAGCACGACTTCCTGAGCTGGGCCACCTTGGCGGCGCAGTCGTCTGAAGAGGGGGGGGGGGGGGGGACGATGAGGAGTGGCGCGGGATCGAGGGGGGGCGGCGCGGAGCGCCCGCGTTTTAAAACGAGGTCGGAGGCGCCGATCTTGCGGCAACGCGCGCCGTTGTCGCGGCCGCCTCGCGTCCAACCACGCCGCCTTCCGCCCCCACGCGCGCGTACACGAGCGCCCGGCCGCGTCGGGCTGCGCGGCGCGCGCGCGCCGGGCCGGCAGAAAAATGGAGGGAAAAACGCGCGGCGGCAATTCAGCCGCCGCAGCGCCCGGCCGACCCGACCCAGTCCCGATGGATGCCGCGCCGGCGTCCGCGACCGCTCAGAGGACGGGCAACGCCCGCAGATGCCCGTACCCGCCTCCCCACCCCGCCATCGAACTCACCGGCAGCCGCGCCGCGCGCGGCCAGCAGCGCGACGCAGAGCAGGGCGGCGGCGTAGCGGGTCGAGCGCATGGTGGGTGTGGTGGCGGGGGTGGTTGGTGGAGGCAGGAGCGTGTGAGCGACGGGGCGCGCGGCGCAGAGTCTGCCACTGCCGGCGCGACTTTGAGCTCGCCGCCGCCGCAGCTCCATCCAATGCCCTCCCTCGCCCGAGGGCGAGCCGGCTTGTCTGCGCAAGCCTCTGGGCGGGCGGGCGGGCGACGATAACTCGCGAGCTTCGTGTTTCGGGGATTGTTCGAGGGGCAGTTGAGCGCGTTGCCTACCTTACCTGCAGCGGACATCACTTTGAATCGACGCCCCCGCACCAAAGCCCCGCCACCGCCCCCACGCCGCGCACCGCCGCGCCGACACAAACAGGACTGCTGCGGCGGGCTTGGCCGCCGCGCACCACCCTATTTCCCCCCTCGCGCCCGCCCAGAGTCGCCGACGCCCTGGCTGCGCCCCAAACCCGACCCCGCCTCCCGCCCCACATCATCACCACCGTGCCGGCGCTACATGCCCACCGCAAAAGAGGCGCTGCGCGCGCAAGAGTCCTCCTCTCCCTCCCCCCCCCCACCGCCCCCTCCCCTCCCCCCCCCACCCTTGTCCTCTATTTGGGAATCTTGTTTTGCCACAGCTGGATCGTGTCGTACACCGCCGTCGTGAAGCTCTCCGTCGCCGAGTGCACCTTGCCCCGGAAAAAGGCGGCCGCCTGCGCATCGGTCGCGCCCAGGTTGAAACGCTCGCGCAGCGCGCGCACCGGGTCGCCATACCCAAAGCACGGCAACCCCGAGTCGGCCATCAGCGAGACGGCGGCGATGATGGGGTCGGCCGCGCCACGGGCGGCGAGGAAGCCACGCACGCACAGTTCGACAAACCCCTTAAATTGCGGCGACTCCCGCTTGCCGCCCGGGTCGAGCAACTGGCTCATCTCATGGGACAGCTTGAACGCCGCCGTCTCAAACCCCAGGTTGCCGCCCGGCGAAATGCCGAGGATGAACCCAAAGTCGATGTGCACCAGGTGGCCGTCGCGCGAGATCATGATGTTGCCGTTGTGCCGGTCCTTGGCGTGGAGGAGGTAGCACGCGATGGCGTAGCTAACATGGAGGCGAGGGGGAGGGGTGGTGGGTGGGTGGAGGGACGGCCGCCGCAAAGGGCGCGCGCGGCCCCCCAAAACCCGTCCCTCTCCTCCACCCCTCCGTCTCCACTCACCCTGCATGCGAAACGATAAAGTTCCTCCTGGCCGCCTCAAACCTGGGCGACCCCGGCGCCCCAAACTCGCGCCGCCAAATCTCAAACAGCCCGCCGTCGGCCGTCTCGCCCAACGCCGACCGCGACCGGCAGTCGGGCACGACCTCGATGATGCCGCACTCGTACCCGGTGGGGATGACGCCATAGGGGGCGAGGTAGAGGTCGACGCCGGCCTTCAAGAGGGCGGCTTGTAGGAGTTTGACGACTTGGAGCGCCAGCACGTCCTGGCGGCAGTCGTCGCCGACCTTGAAGATGAGGGCTTGGGTGGTGGTGGTGGTGACGATGGTGGCAGGGCGGGCGTCGTCGGGGTCGCGGTCGCCGCCGCCGCCGCCGCCGCCGTCGTCCCCTCCTCGTGCCTTGTCCAACTCCACTTTGAACGCGACCAGGATCGGCACCTTGGCCGCCGACTGCATGGGCGCCGCCGATTCCGGCACCGCCCCCAGCACGCGCGCGTCCGGGTTGGTCGGCAAATAGAGGTCGCGCCGCGGCAGCGCAATCTCCCGCACCAACTTGACCGCCTCGTTCTTGCGCTCGTCGCGGGGCACCGGGTAGAGCGCCCCCGACACCGCGGTGACGGCGTCGAAATAGGCGAGCTCGGCGCGCAGGCGGGCCAGTTTGTCGGCAGGCATCGCAGACCAGACGCGGGCTTTCAGGGCGTCCGCGGCCGCCCACAGCCCGGTGTCCTGGGGCGGCTTCCACCCGGACCGCTTGACGGCCGGGGAAAAGGCTTCTTCAGGAGGCTTGCCTTCCGCGGACAGCGTGCAAATCAAAATGTGCGCGTAGAGCACCGACCGCGTCGCGGCGGCCAGCAGGTAGGCCGCGATTTGGCCGTCGCCGTCGCCGCGCAAGAGTTGGACGAGTTGGGGGAGGAAGGCCGCGACGTCGGCGGGGGGGCAGGCCTCGAGCGAGCGCAGCGCGTAGGCGCGCACGGCGGGGGCGGCGCCCGCGGGGCCGCCCAGCGTGGCCAAGGCTTGGAGCAGGGGGGCGGGGGTCCAGAGGGCCAGGGCGTCGGTGGGCAGGGAGATGGTGGGGGTCGGTGCGAGGCGGCCGCGGCGGCCGCGCCCTGCCTCTCCTCTGTCTCCTCCCCCGTGCAGCGCCAGCAGGCTCGCGGCTGCCGGCACGGCCTGCAGCTCCGGGTCGTCCGCAAACTCGACCACCATGGCGGCCAACTCTTTCTCCAGCGCGGGCGGCGTGGGCAGGCGGTCGCGGAGCGCGAGCGCGAGCCGCGGCGACACGCCCCACGCGGAACGCGCGACGGCGGCCCAGGAGGCGGAGGTCATGCGGGAGTAGGGGGAGAGGGGCTTGGGCGCGACGGCCAAGGGGTCAGCCCAGGTGGCGGTGCGCTCGACTTCCGACGCGAGGAGGAGGGAGAGCAGCGCGGCGCGGTCGGCGGCCGACGCCGCGCCGCTGCCCCACACGGGGTGCGGCGCGTCCGAAGCGTCGCCCGCCGTCACGAGGCCGTCCGCAGGCCAGCCCCCAGCCGCCACGGCGGCCTGCAAATCCCTCGCCGCCGCCCACTCGGCGCGCGCTTCCCCCGCCGTCCACCGCCCATACCACGCGGGCGGCCCCTCGAACCAGAGCAGGGACGCGCGCAGGGCGCGCTGGGCCAGGAGGGAGGCGGCGAGAGAGGGTTCGCCGGCGCCGGGGGCCGAGGCGGCGTGGAGGAGCGCGAGCCGCGAAAGCCGCGCCCTTGCCCCGCCCGCCGCCGGGTGCATCGTCAGCCCGCGCGCCGAATCGAGCGACCGGTGCAGTAAGCGCGACAGAATGCGGCGCATGGCGTCCGCGTCCGCCCCCACGCCGTCGCGGGACAGGTGCCAGAGTTCGTCCCAATAGCCGAGCCACGCGGCGTGCGCGCGCACGCCCGCCGTGAGCTCGGCGTGGTCGTCGGGGTCCCCGCCGGCGCCCATGTGAAAGGCGTCGACGTCAAACGACCGAGAAAACAGCCCCGCCTGCGCGTCCACGGTGGCCAGCCACGCGGCCGCGACCGCCGCGGCGAGCGCGACGCGCAACGCCGGCGCGGCCGCCGCCACCCACGCCCACGCCAGGGACGCGACGCGCACCGCGCCGGGGCGGAGGCGGCGGGCGGGGACGGAGGCGAGGGTGCGGAGGGCAGAGGGGGCGGCGGGGTCGGAGGGGGCGGTCGCGAGCGCCGCGGCGGTGGCCAGGACGCGGTCGCCGACGTCGGCCAGGGGGGCGTGGGCGTCCAGGGCAGTGCGCAAATCCGCAACCGCTCTCGCCAACCCTCCCGGCCCCGCCGCCGCCCTCGCCCCGGCCGCCCCCCCATAGTACGACTTGCGGCTCAAAGCTTCGACGCCCGCGATCGGCCCCGCCCCCCCACCGACCTCCACCCGGCACGGACGCGCGGCGTCGACGGCGGCCATCAAGGCGGCGGCGTGGCGCAGGGCGGCGGGGACAGGGGGTGGGGGTTGGTGCAGCGGTGGAAGCGGGGTGGCGGCGTCGGCAGGGCGCGCCGCGCCGGCCATGACCGCCCCTCCGCGCAACGGCTCGTGGAGCAGGGCTTCGGCGTGCAGGGGGGCGACGGACGCGGCGTTAGCCACGACCCGCGTCGCGAGCGCCAGGCCCGGGTGCGCGTCGGCGCCGTTGCCACCGCCCGTCGCCCCGGCTGCGGCCCTCACGCGCGCCGCCTCCTGGGAGTCGACCGACGCCAACGCCGCCTGCAATAATGCTGGCCTCCAGTACAGGCTGGGAAACGCGGCCAGCACGGCGGCGAGCGTGCGCGCGGGGGCGCCGGGCGCGGTCGGCGCGCCGCCGCCGCGCGCGCTGGCGGAGACGAGCGAGGTCACGAGTTGCTCCAGCGCGGGGGTCACCGCGTCCTTGGCGATGGAGGAGGAGGGGGGCGCCTTCTTGGTGGCGCGGGTGGGCGACGCCGAGCGAGGGCGGACGCGCGGCGCGGTCGGCGCAGGCGCCCTTTCCGCCACCGTCCGCCCTTCCACCGCCAGCCGCCGCACGTACGCCACCGCGGCCGCGTCCGCGACTGCCGCCCACCACCCGCTCGCCCACAACCCCGGCTCGGCGTCCTGGCAGGCCTCAAGCAGCGCGTCGAGCGGCGACGCGGGCGTCGCGCCGCGCCCGTCGGCGACCGCGACGACGCAGGAGCCGAGGGGGGCGAGCTCCGAGCGCGCCAGTTCGAGGCAGGCGACCGACAAAACGTGCAGGGTGCGGGTGGCGGGCTCGCCGGGGCCGAGGTAAGGGGCGCCAGGCGGCGGCGCGCCGACGAGCCGCGCGATGGCCGCCGCGGCGCGCGCCGCGACCGCCGCCCCCAGCCTATCCACCCTGGCCCCCAGCTCGGCCACCAGCTTGGCCGACTCGCCCTCGCCTAGAACCGCGAGCTGGGGCGTGACGGCCGCGATGGCGCCGCAAGAGGCGAGGGTTGCGGAGGCGGAAGCGGTGGCCGCGCAGTCGCTGCGCCCCACAACCCCCGCCAGGCCGTGCACGCCCACGTAGAGCCAGAGCAGGCGGAAGGCTTTCACCATGTCGGCGTCGGACGCGTGGTGCAGGAAGGAAGGGGTGGGGAGGGGGGGCCCGGCCTTGCCCACGCCTTTGCCTGCCTTGGCCGCCGGCGTCGCCTCGGCGTCCGTCCACATGGCTTCCGCCCCCACTTGCTCCTGGTCGAGCCACACGGCATCCGCGACGGCCGCGATGGCGGGCAGCAGGGCGGCGAGGTCGGCAACATCGCCGTCCGAGCGCGCGGCCGCCCCGGCGTCAGCAAACAGGGCGAGCAGGCGCACGAGCGCGTCCCGGCGGGCGGCGGGAGGGGCGCCGTTCAAACCGATGGCCAGCGTGACCAGGGCCGCGGCCAAAGAGCCTGCCGCGGGCGAGTCGGGGTCGCCGCCGTGGAGCAACGGCCGGCCGACGCCGCCGGGCGCGCGGTAGGCCTTGGTGAGGGCGTCGACCTGGGCGTCGTATGCCCAAGAAGCGCCGGACCGGGCGGCGAGGGCGGCGAGGCAGGCGGAGACGTGGGCGGCGGCGGCGCGCGCGGCGGGCGCCGCGCCGGCGACGCCCGACTCTGACAGGAGCGGCACCGCGACCGACAGCAAATCCGCGTCACCCGCCAGTCGAGCAGCCAACCGCCCCGCGGTCAGCAGCTCGGCCTGCTGCTCGGCGGGGCTCGCGCCGCCGCCGGCGTCGAGGTCGGCGAGGGGGACGAGCGCGGCCTTGACCGCGTCTCGGCCCGAGGGGCCGGCCGACCAGGCGGCGGCCAGGGCGGCGGTCAACGCGGAAGACAAAGCGTCGGTGAGGTCTTCCGAGGGGTCGAGGGGGTGGTGGGCGCGGCCTGGGGGGGGGGGGGGGGCGCCGACGACGTCCCACGTCCACGGCGCGCCGTCGCCCCCTCCCTCCCCCGCCACCTCATCCGCCAGCCTCGCCGCCGACCGCATGAGCGCGTGCACGCGCTCCGCGGCATCCAGGCTCGCGTCCACGCCGCGCTCGGCGGCGGCGACGAGCAGGGGCGGCGCCGCGCGTGCGAGCGCGCCCGCGAGCGCGAGCGCGCGCCCGCCCGTCGCCGTGTCGTCGCCGGCTTGCCACACGGTGGCCAGGGAGGCTTCCATGGCTTCCAGGACGAGGTCGCACGCGGTGGCCAGGTGGGGGGCGGCGGCCGCAGGGCGCGGCGGCGTGCCGGCGGCCGACTTGGGCGGCGGCGCGTCGAGCCCGATCGCCAGGTCGGCGGCCAGCGTCGCCGTCGCCCGCACGAAAGATGGCGACGGCAGGCGGGGGCCGTCGGCCGCCCGCGCCGCGCCCGCGCCGCCCCCCGCCGCCGCGTCGTCCGACCCGAGCACGCCGCGCAGCGACTCGCGCAGGCCGCGGCACGCGTACCCAAACAGCCTCTTGCGCAGCCCCCGGTCCAGGTCGACGCCGCCCGCGACGGCGACGGCGAGGACTTGGTCGGCGAGGGCGAGCGCGGTATCGTCGGCGGCGTGCGCGCCGAGAGAGCGCGCGGTGTCGTCGGCGAATGGAGACGAGGGTAGGGCGGCGGCGGCGCCGCCATCGTGCGTCAGTGCTTCGGCCGCGGTTTTCAGCACGGCCGCGGCGTCCACTGGCAGCAGCGGCAGCGGCTGCCGCCGGTCGCGCAGCGCGCGCTTGAGCCCGCGCAGGAGCCGCGCATCGCGCCCGGGCGCGGCCGCGCCCGCGCCGAAGCGCGGGAGCCAGGCGCGCACCAGGGCCGCATACGCGGCCGACAGGCGGGCGGCGGAGGTCGGGGGCGTCGCGCGCGCAGCGAGCACGCTGCGCAGGTCGCGGTGCAGCGCCGCGAACCTCGCCCGCCACTCGGCGGTACCGGTGTCGGCGTCGCCCGCGGTGGCGTGGGCCAAGGGAGCGAGAGAGTGTTCGATGAAAGACACGACGGCGTCGGGCGTCGGGCGCCCGGCCGCCGCCGCGGCCGCCGCGTGCGCGGTCGCCGCGGCGAGCGCTTCCAGCACCGCCTCGGCGCGGGGCGTGTCGGCGCCATCGGCCGACGCGTCGCCGGCGGCCAGCAGGCGGCAGGCGTCGACAAACTCGGTGAGCTGAGAGGAGAGAGGGAAGGCAGGTCGGACCGCGTTAGCTCCAGCTTGCGCCCTCCATCACCTCCTCCCCACTCTCTCCTCACCTCGGCGTCCGTCACGTCGCCGCGGGCCGCCAAGGCGGCGCCCCACTCGCAGACGGCGAGCATGGGAGAGGGCGGGCTGGGTGAGGGGTGAGGGGGTGAGAGGATGGTCGCGCGCTCGTCGCCGGCTCGGGACGCGCGCCACGGCGGCTGGCCGGGCGGCTGACAGGGGAGCAAGCGCGGGCTGGCCGGCCGCGGCGCCGCGATGCCCGCGCGGACCGTGCGGGCCGCGGTGACCCGCCATCGATCCGGCGCCCCCCTCACACCAGCGCCAATCCCCCAAATACGCGCGCCGGCATCGCACCTGGCGCTGCAGCGAGAGAGAAAAGGCGGCGCCGCGGCCTACGCCCGCATTGGCGGCCGGCGCTCTCGGCGCTCGCGCGCGCAGAGAGGCGCGCGCGTGGGGCAGAGGGGCGGGGACGCGCAGGGAGGGGCGCGCGGTTGTGTGTGCCGCCGGTGCTGCCGCGCGCGGCGCGCCCTCACAAAAACACCACAAAAACACCACTCTCTCCCTTCACCCGACTCCTCCCGGCCTCTCGCGCAGCTTCGCCCGTCGCCCAGGCCCACTGGTGCGCGGCGGCAAGCCAGCGGCGGCGGCCAACGCCCCTGCGCCATGCAGCTGGGCCGCGTAGCGCAGATCAAACCTGCCGGCCGCCGTGAGGCTGGCGAGCGTGGGGGCGACCGTGAGGCCAGCCTGGCGCGCATGGTCGGCCAACGCTGCTCCTGCGGCCGCCAGGTCGGCCATCTCGCCGCGGCGCCTGCGCGCCGTGCGCAGGCCGGCCGCGTCGGCGGCGGCGTGGAAACCGCCGGCGGCCGCGATCGCCTGGATGAGGTCTTGGCGCCCGGCGTCGGCCAGGGCGACCGCAGATGGCATGACCCTGGCCCTCGTCCGCCTCCCCGCGGTCGCAAACGCGCGCAGCTCCCGAGCAAGCCCCCCGCCACCAAATGCCGCCGACGGCGGCCACGCGGGCGGCCGGTCGAGCGCGTCGGCCACCGCGCGGTAGCCGCCGTGGTAGACGATGGCGTGGTGCAGGTCGTAGCGGCCTGCGGCGAGCACGGCCGCGCGGCCGGGCATCAACCGCGCCGCCTCGTCCTCCACCCGCACCGTCGTCCCCGCGTCGTCCACCGCCAGCTCGGCCGGCGCGATGGGCGCGTCCCACTTGACGCGCCTCGTGGCCACATTGTAAAAGTAGCGCCCGCCGCGGCGCGCGGCGGTCGCGCCGCCGTCGGCGGCCAGTTCGACCCAGTGCGCCGCCACAAACAGGCCCAGCTCGGCGTCCAGGTTGTCCATGTTGTCCCAGTAGCCCACGGGGCGGCGCCGGGAGCGCAGGCCGACGGCGAGGGCGACGGCGGCAAAGCCGCCCGCGCGGTCGACGTCGCGCACGAGGTCGGCGTGGCCCGCGGAGACAAGGGAGGCGCGGGTGGGCATGTGGCCGCCGCCGCGAATGGCGGGGCCCGACGAATCGGACAGCGCCAGGAGGCGGGGGCGCAGGTGGTCGATGAGCAGGCGCTGGCGGCCGAGGCGGAGGAGGCCCGGGGGCGGGGTGGCCAGGAGCTCGCGCCGCGCCCGCGACGCCGCGGGCAGGACGTCCTTGACGTAGGGGAGCAGGTGGGTCATGGTCGCGTCCGGGCCGAAGCGGGGGTCGACGGCCGAGTCGACGACGCGCACGCTCGCGGCCGCGCCACGGCAGGCGGGCGCCGCCACGCCGGCCACGATGCCGATAGGCGCTCGTGTGCGCGCGTGTAAAACGGCGTAGCCGACGACGGATTCAGGGTCGGCGGGCGGGGGGTGCCACTCGGTCGACGGAGGGGGGAGCGGCGTGGGGGCGGCTGGGGAGGGGCGCGCGCGTCGGCCGCCGTCCCCCTCGTGTCTCTCACGCCACCACCCTGTCCCCTCCCACCGCCTCACCCGCGCCAAACGGCGACCGCGTCCGCCCGCGGCGCGGCGCGGCGACCGCGCCCGCCCTGGGCGCGGCCGCCGCGGGCGACGATGTCGAGGCGGCGGCCGCGACCCCAGTGTGGGGTGGAACGCGGTCGGCGGCGAGCCTCAGCCCCGCCCGGCGCGGCGCCACCTTTGGAGGCGTCCGCGCCTGCGGCGCCGGCCCTGCGGCCCGCATTGAGCGGCGGGCGGCCTGGGCGCGAGCGCGGCGAGGCGCGCGACGCGCGGCCGGCCGGCCGCCGCGCGCGCTCGCGGCGAGGAGTGCGGCCGCCCCGCCGCTAGCCGCCTGCCCACTCCCCCTTCGCCGCGCCCCCTCCTCGGCGGCCATGGCGGACACCGTGCTGCAAGCTGTGCGCGACACCGTGGCCGGCGCCCAGGTAAGAAGAGGAGAGGGGCACCGGCGAGGTGCGGTGCGCGGGCTGCCTGCCCGCGGCCCGCGCCGCCGCTCCCGCGGCGGCCGCCGTCGCCCGGGCCATGGACGCGCACCACGCGCGCGTGTGGCGGGCGGCAAACGCGCCCGCCCGCCTGCTTTGGCCGCAATCTGGGCGCGGGGGGGCGCAAGCGGTGGCGGCGGTTGAGGCGGCCGGGCGCCCGCCGCCGCGCCGCTGCTCGCCGGCGAGCAGGCATCATCGATCGCTCGCCGCCGGCGGCGGTCCATGGCCGGCGCGCGCTCCCCCGCGCCGCGCGCCGCCCCCTCCGCGCGCAGCGTCGCTGCCCCGCGCCGGGAAGGGGGGCGGGGCCGTCCATTGGCCCCGCCACCCGCCCCAGCGAATGTGGAGGCGTAACGCCAATCCACGGGGATGGCCGCCAACCCCCTCCCCTCCTCGTCCCCACAGGTCGCGTGCGATGACAAGCACAAGACGCTGCGCGACCGCTCCAACGCGCTGCGCACCCTCGTCCGCCACTGCACGCCCTCCACGGACAAGGTAGGAAGGGGTTGGAGGATCGAGTGGCGGGAGCAAGGGCGGGGAGGCCGGCGCCCACCCCCGTCTCTCTCGCCTCGCCCTAGGTGGAGGACTTTCTGGCCGCCAAGAACGCCCTGTTCGCCTCCCTGACCGAGATCGACGACCTCCTCGACGAAGTGGGCGTGCGCCTGCAGCGCGAGGGGGAGGACCTGGAGATCAAGCTCAAGGCCAAGCAGGTGAGAGGAGCGGGGAGCGGGGAGCGGGGAGCGGGGAGCGGGGAGCGGGGAGCGGGGTGGGCGTCGGCCGCCACCACCACCACCACCCCACACCACCTCCTCCTCTCCTCTTGCACAGGCCGAGGACACGGAGCTGCGCCGCAAGATGGCGTCGGTCGCCAAGCGCGCCGAGGAGATGGCAGCGCGGCAGGAGACGCACGTCAAGGTCATTCTCGACCTCAAGAAAGCGTACGAGACCGAGCAAACCTCGCACAAGCGGGAGCGGGACCAGTTCAAAGCCGAACTGGCCCGCCTGCGGGAAGCCGCCGAGCGCGAGGTGCGCGAGACGCGCGACCTGCGTGACCGCGAGGTGCGCCAACTCGAGTCGGTGCACAAAGCCGCGCGCGACGACATGATCAAGCTGTGCAACGAGGGCGTCGCGTCCCTGGCCGACCACTGCCTGGACGTCGCGGTCGGGGGTGGCCGCGTGCGCGTCGACGCGCCCGAGATGGAGGACGCCGTGTGGCGCGCGTTTCAAACCGAGATCAACGCCAAGCTGCACGAGTGGACGCTCACCTACTGCACGGGGGAGCAGCGGGCGCGCCTGGCGGCGCCGCCGCTGCGGCGGTCGGGGTCGGGCAAAGGGTTTGCCGCCGACAAGTCGCTGCCGTCCACGCCGTCGACGCTGGGCGGGGGTTCCTCCGCAGGACCGCACACGCCGCCGACGGTGTCGGAGGGGCCGCCGTCCGAGGCGCACTACGACTCGCGCGATTGATCTGTCTAGACGTCGGTTTGATTGGCGCGCTCTCGCGCCGCCCCTCATCCCTTGCCCCCCACCCCTCTTCTACTATTCTACTATACTCGCACCTCCCCGCTCCAGAAACCGACCCCGCCGCCGCCTTTGGTTCGTTCTGGGGAGGGACGGCGCGCGCTCCCGCGCGCGCCGCGCCCGCCCCGCCGCTTTGGGTGTCCCGCGCCTCCTCACGCCGGGGACCGTACACCAACACGCCGCCCGCGACACCTGGGGGACGGCAGGCGACTGCGGGCCGCCCGTTGTGCAAAAACGGCGGCCGACTGTTGAGGGGGGAGGTGGAGAGAGCGTTATCTCTCTTCCCCCTCGCCTCTCCTCCCTCGACAGAGCGCCGGTCACCAAGCTACAGTCGCTCTCGCCCGCCACCCCACTACAGTCGCCACCGCCCGCCGCCAGAGTCAGTCTCGCCCGCCACCCATCCCCCTCACTCCTCCTCCGCCGCCTCGTCGAGCGCGGCCGCCGCCAGGCGCCCCACGTACGCGAGCGAGGCGGCGGAGAGGAGGCCGCCCAGGGCGAGTTGCCAGGGGTGGAGTTCGAGGCCGCCGCCGCCGTCTGCGCCCGCCGCCAGCGCGGCCCGCCCGTAGTGGCCCGCCGCCACGTACGCGACCGTGCCCGGCAGCATGCCCAGCCAGGAGCCGGCGACGTAGGCCCCCAGGTCGACCGAGGTGAGGCCGTAGAGGTAGGACGAGGCGGCGAGGGGGAGGAGCGGGGAGAGGCGGAGGAGGGTCACGACCTTGAAGCCGTCCTTGCCGATGGCGCGGTCCACGGCCGCGAACCGGGGCGACCTCGCCGCGTACGCTTGCACACGATCCCGCGCCGCGTAGCGCGCGATGAGAAAGGCGGCGGTGGCGGCCAGGGTGGCCGAGGCGGAGACGACCGCGGTTCCCGGCACCACGCCAAAAATCGCGCCCGCCGTCATGGTCAGCGGGATGGCGGGCACGGCCAAGACTTCCAGGGTGGCGTAGACGGCGCCGTAGGCGAGGTAGCTGAAGAGAAAGAGAGGGGATGGGGGTGGGCGAGTGAGGGGTCGAACCACCAAAAAAACATCCTCCCACCCCTCGTCCACCTTTCTCCCTCTCTCACCCGGCCGGCCCCAAATCGTCAACGACGCCGATGAAGTAGTCGACAAACGCTTGCAACGGCTCGCGCGCCGCGACTGCGGTGCCGGCGAGCACCACCAGCCCCGCAACCGCGGCCGCCGTGCCCCCGGTCAGCATGGACGTCGTGCTGGGACCGTCGCCGTCGCCGCCGTCGGCGTGCGGGGGGCGGGCATGTGTTTTGGGGGGGCGGGCAAGGGAGGTGGGGCGGTTGCGCGCCTTGGGGGTCGCCGCGCCCGTTCGCTTGGCCCTCGGCGGCAAAGATTTCGGCGCCTGGCGTGTGGGCAAGGTGGCGTCGGCGGGCGATCGGCGCCCACGCGGGTTCTTTGCGGCGCGGAAGCGGCTCCCCGGGATGCGACCCTCGCGCAGCGGCCGTGCTGACGCTTTGATCGCCCCGCCTTCCCTCTTGGCGTGCCACACGGGGCTCCATCTCACCTTGGTGGGCGAGCGCCCGGGCGCCGCCGCCCCGGGGCGGGCCGGCCGCTGGGCCCGCGCCGGCCGCCCGGCGCCGGGCGTCGGCATCCAAGGGCCGATGGGGAGGGGGCGCGGTCTAGCCCGCCGACGGCGCGGGCTGGCCGGCTAGCGTCGGCAGAAGAGCAAGTGGGGAGCGTTGGCGAGCACCGCGCCGGGCACAGCCTTGCCTCGCCTCCTCGCGCCAGCGACGCCAGCGTTTGGAACGTCACTGGCTGTATGCGCTCCCACACGCGCGGCGGCGCAACCGCCGCCTCGGCGCGGCTGGCGACCGTGCCTGCGCCGCGGCCATGGACTTCGCTGGCTCGCCCGCTGTCGCCACACGCGCTGCGGACGACGCCCAGCCCACCTGCGGCGCGCGGTGCCCTCGCTGCTGGCGGCCGCGCCCGCATGCCCGCGGCCGCCGCGCCGGCAGGCGAGTTTCGGGGGCGGCGGGGCGCCGCCGGCGGGAGGAGCCGCCGCCCGACAAGAGAGGGAGGCAAATGTCGACCGCGGGCGGGCGGGCGGGCACCAATGCGCCCCCCCTTTCCCCCAGGCGCCACCCCCTCGCCGACGCTCGACGTCGTCCCCAACCGCGACCGCTACCACGTCTTTGAGCTGGACGGCGTCGACTTCCTGGTCGCCGCCTCGCCCGACGGCGCGTTGAACCCGGCCGACGCGTACGTGTTTGATGCCGAGGCCGGAGTGTATTCGCGGCCCGGCGGCGCGCCTGCGGCCGACCTCCCGCCCGGCCCCGCGCCCTACGTCGCGATTCCCTGGGAGTCTAAGTTTGATGGCGACACACTGTACCGCAAAGAGGCGTCCAGCAAGACGCTGCGCGTGTACTTGATCAAGGCGACCATGACGACCCCGCTCGCGCTCGACCTCGCCACCGTCGTCTCCCTGGACGCCGCCACGCGGGCGGTGACGAGGGAGGCGGTCATCGTGGAGGCGACGAGCGACGACCCGGAGCGGACGACGCTGCGCATTCGGTGAGGGAGACGAGGGAGGAGCGCGGAGGGCGTCGACGCGCGCGCCGCACCAGTCTCCCACCCCCCGATCCCTTTGTTTCCAGCCCTGGCGGCGTCTACCTCGTCGACACCGACGCCCTCCCCTCCCCCGACGAGGTCGTGGACGCGCCCGACGCGGTCGCGCCCGCGGGGCCGAGCCGCCCGTTTTTCGTCGAAGCGACGTACGCGACAGACGGAGCAGGGGCGCCCATCGATGTTCAAGCGGCGGCGGTGCCGGTCAAGGCGGCCGCCGACGCCCCCCCCACGGGGACTCTGGACGCGGCGGGCGACGCGGGGTGGGCCGAGCCGGGCGAGCCCGACCGCGACGCGCGGGACAACACGCCGCCGAGCGATTTGGTGTGACACGGCGCCCCGGGCTGGTCTCTCCCTCCCTCGCCTCTCACACGCGGCAGCCGGACTGGTCTCTCTCTCCCTCGCCTCTCACACGCGGCAGCCGGACAGCGCCTTTTCGACGCCCAGTTCGACGACCGCACGCGCGGCGGCCGCCGCGTCGCGCACCGCGGCGTCGACCGCGTCGGCCTCCCCCGGCTTGAACCTCGAAAGGACGTGGTCGACGACGGCGGCGGCGTCAGGCCGGCCGACGCCGATGCGGACGCGGACAAACGGCGCGCCGCCGCCCAACCGCGCGAGCACGCTCCGCACACCGTTGTGGCCGCCGTGTCCCCCGGCCGCCCTGACGCGCACCACGCCCACCGCGGTGTCCATGTCGTCGTACAAGAGCACCATGCGGGAGGCAGGGACTTTGTAAAAGGTGCACAGGGCTTGCACCGCGTCGCCGCTCAAATTCATGTACGTCTGCGGCTTGGCCAGCAGCACGCGCGCGCCGCCGAGGACGCCGCGGCCGACGGCGGCTTTGCCTTGGGAGCGGTCGATGGAGGTGCCGGCGAGGGAGGCGAGGGCGTCGACCGCGGCGAAGCCAACGTTGTGCCGCGTCCCGTCGTACTTCTTCCCCGGGTTGCCCAGCCCCACGACGAGCCACAGGCCGTCGGGCGACGCCGCGTCCGCGGCGGCGGCCGCGGCGTCGACCGGTTTGAGGCCGCGCCGGCGCGGGCTGAAGAGGGGAGAGGGGTCGGCGGCCTCGGCCCCTCGCTCCTCGTCCCCCAATGCGCCACCCCCACCCTTGTCCCACCCACCCCAGCGAGCTCAGCACGCCGCCCATGGCGCTCCTGGCGCCGGCGAGGCGCAGCGGTGCCGCGGGAATGCGCTGCACCCCCGGCCGCCCTGCTGGCGGCCTGCGGGTCGCGGCGGCGGTGGCGGTCGCGCGCGGCGGGCGGCTCAGCAGCGCCAGGCGCATCGATGTGCCGAGAGGCGACCGCGGCGGCCGACGCCGCCGCGCTCGCGTTCCTCTGCTCTCGCCCCGCTGCGCCTCCGCCTTCAAAACACACCGATTTGCACGCCACCAACGGAGAGCTAATAGGCGGGGCAGCTCGCCCGGCGCCCCCCCTCCTCTCTCTCCCTCAACCGCCGTCTTCGTGCGCCGACCCGCCGCGCGAAGGGGCCCCCCGCCCTGGCGCCCCCGCCCCCCTCCTCTCCGCGGCCAGCGTATCGAGCGCCGAATCTTGGCGGGGGGGCGGCGGCTCGGTGCGCGGGTGGGCCAGAGCGGGGAGCCTGCCGCCGGTGCCGCCGCCCCCGCCCCCAAACACCGACGGCGGCGACGCCAGCCCCCCCTCCTGATCCCGCCGCAACCCTGGCAGGATCGCGCGCCGCGCGGCGGCCAACGTGTCGAGCGCCGAGTCGCCGCGCGCGAGGTCGGCCGAGGCGCGGCCGCCCGGCGGCGGCCGGTCGGGGCTGCCGCCGGCGACGCTCTCGCCCTGCAGCGAGGACGCGCTCCCGGATCGCCGCAGCGGGCTGCCGGCAGGGGGGGGGGCGCCGCCTGCGAGCGGGCCCTCGGAAGCAGAGTCGTAGCGCGCGGGCCGTCGCAGGCCGCCGACCGCGCTCTCGGGCAACGCGCGCGCGTTATCTCCCTCGCTCACGCCCAGCAGCGACGGGGCCGCGAGGGCGGCCCCGTCGCGGTCGCGCGGCGAGTCGGGCATCGGGGGCTGTGTGGGCGGGCGGGCTCACAGGCGATGCGGCTCAGCCGTCAGCGCCGCCTGGGACGCGTCGGGAGCGCGGGTGCCGTGGGCCGGGGTGCGCGCCGCGCCGCCGTGTTTGCTCCACTCTCTATTTCGTCGCCGCCCCCGCACGCCCCGCGACACCCGCCCCGCGACATGGTGTGCTGGTGGAGTGCGCAGCGATGGCCGGCAGCGCGCGCGCTGCCGCGCGCCCCCGCGGCGGCCGCCGGCGCGCCGGCGCGCCGGTGCGCCCAATGCGCGGCCGCCGAGCGCGTGCCGTGCCCCCGTCGCGCACTTCACACGCAAAGTGCGCCATCTGCGGGTGGCGGCCGGGCCGCCAACCGTCTCACGCCCCCCTCCTCCCTGCTTCTCCAGACTTCGCGCGCCGCCTTCCTGGGTGGCGGCCTGCCGGCCGTCGCCCCGCGCGGCGGTCGCCGCACCGTGGCTCAGGTGGGAGGGAGGGGTGGAGGGTCGGAAGGCGGGCGGAGGCGGCAGGCGCGGGCGGCGGCGGCGCCTTCTGGATTGGGAGCCGCCTGCCGGCGCCGCTCCGCCGCGCCAACCCCAATGCGCGCCGCCGCGGCGCGCGCTATTGCAAGCCACACCTGTGGCGACCGGGAGGCGGGCGTCGAGTGGCGGGGTGCGCCGCTGGGCGCCCCCGCGCCCGCGCCGGCGGCCGCTGGCCCGAACCTCCGCCGCCGCGAGCCGCCACCGACGCCCCTCCCCTCCCCCCACCCCCCAGCCCCCGCGCGCCGAGGCCAAGGAGATCGTGTTCGACACCTCCTCCCGCAAGCGCATGCAGGACGGCATCAACAAGCTGGCCGACGCGGTCGGCGTCACGCTCGGCCCGCGCGGGCGCAACGTCGTGCTGGAGCAGGCGTACGGCGTCCCCCAAGTCATCAACGACGGCGTGTCGATCGCGCGGGCGATCGAGCTGGAGGACCCGGTCGAAAACGCGGGCGCGCAGCTCATCAAGGAGGTCGCCGGCCGCACCAACGACGCCGCCGGCGACGGGACGACGACCGCGTCGGTGCTGGCGCGTGAGATGATCCACTTTGGGCTGCAGGTGGTGACAGCGGGGGCCAACCCGGTGTCGGTCAAGAAAGGGATCGACAAGACGTGCGAACACCTCGTCGGCAAACTGCGCGCCCTCGCCAAACCGGTCAAAGGGTCGGCCGACATCAAGTCGGTCGCGACCATCTCCGCGGGCAACGACGAGACGATTGGGCAACTGATCGCCGACGCGCTCGACAAGGTCGGCGCCGACGGCGTGCTCACCATCGAGTCGTCCAACGGCCTCGACACGTACGTCGAGGTGCAGGAGGGCATGCAGATCGACCGCGGGTACGTCTCCCCCCAGTTTGTGACCAACAACGAGAAACTGCTCGTCGAGTTTGACAACCCGCGCGTGCTGGTCACCGACCACAAGATCGAATCCATCAAAGAGATTCTGCCCATCCTGGAGCAGGCGGCGCGCGTCAACCAGCCGCTGCTCATCATCGCGGAGGACGTCACCGGCGAAGCGTTGGCCACGCTCGTCGTCAACAAACTGCGCGGCATCGTCAACGTGTGCGCGATCAAGGCGCCCGGCTTTGGCGAGCGCCGCAAAGCGTTGCTGCAGGACATCGCTATCGTGACCGGCGCCGAGTACGTGGCCAAAGACCTGGGCATGAAGGTGGAAGCCGCGACGCTCGACCAGCTTGGCGTCGCGCGCAAAGTCACCGTCGCCGCCGTGTGGACGACGCTCATCGCGGACGCGGCCAACAAGGAGGAGATCGACCTGCGCATCGCGCAAATCAAAAAGGAGCTGTCCGAAACCGACTCTGTGTACGACACGGAGAAACTCTCCGAGCGCGTCGCCAAACTGGCCGGCGGCGTCGCCGTCATCAAGTGCGGCGCCGCGACCGAGGCCGAGCTGGAGGACAAGAAGCTGCGCGTCGAGGACGCCAAGAACGCGACGTTTGCCGCGGTCGAAGAGGGGATTGTGCCGGGGGGGGGGGCGGCCATGCTCCACCTGTCCGAGCTCGTCCCCGCCTTCCGCGCCACCCTCACCAACGAGGAAGAGAAGCTGGGCGCCGACATCGTCATGAAGGCGCTGCGCGCGCCCGCGCGCCTCATCGCGGCCAACGCGGGCGTCGAGGGCGACGTCATCATCGAGAAACTGCTCGGCACCCCGTTCGAGATGGGCTACAACGCCATGACCGACAAGATCGAGAACTTGCTGGAGTCGGGCGTCCTGGACCCCGCCAAGGTCACGCGGTCGGGCCTGCAAAACGCGGCGGGCGTGTCGGGCATCATGCTCACGACGCAGGCCGTCATGGTGGACAAGCCCAAGCCCAAGGCGCGCGGGGCGGGGGCGGTCGACACGATGGGGTACACGCCGTCGGGCATGCCGGCGGGCATGACGATTTGAGGGGGGCGGGGGGTGGGGCCGTGTTTTGGGGTGTGCAAACGCCGACACACTCGCCGGCGAGCCCAGAGACCCCCCCAGAGACCCCCCCCCTCTCGCTCCCGCCGCCCAACAGAATGCCGTGGCTCACACGCGGCTCGCCAACCCCCCTCCGGCCCCGCCGCCCGCGCGCTGCGGGCGCCGCGTCAACCCCGCGTCGAGCCCGACACCCGCTCCGCCGTCGATCAGGCTCTCAAACTCGTGCCCGCCGTCGTCCACCACTTCGCCGGACGCGTCCACCTCGGGCGCGGGCGCGGGCGTGACGCGGGCGCCGGGCGCGAGGCCGGACGCTTCGGCGGCGAGGAGCTCGCGGAAATCGTGTGGGGCCGCGCCGACAAAGGCGCACCATCCGCGCGCGCGGGCCATGTTGATCAACGCCTGCAGGGCCAGGCCCGTCACCACCGCGCCGGCCGTCCAGGCGAGCATGGTCCAGTTGCGCTCGATGGCGGGGAGGATGAAGAGCGCCGCCAACAACAGCGTCGCCGGCAGCAGCATCAGCACGCACCCGACCGTGCCCAACGGCACGCGGAACGGGCGAGCGAGGTGGGGGGCGCGCACGCGCAGCGCGATGAAGGCCGCAAATTCGAGGAGTTGGGCGAGGCAGTAGATCGCGTTGAGCAGGTCGACGATCTCCAGGAACGACAGAGGGACGAGGAGGAGAATGCCCACGCTCGAGAGCGCGATGGCGAGGCCCGGGGAGCCGTGCTTGGAGCGCGCCGCGAGCCGCGCCGGCAGAAACCCGCGCTGCGCCATGCCCAGGAGCAGGAACGCGTCGGACGACATCTCGGCTTCAAACTGGCCGGCAGCGGACACGGCCGCCGCGCCGACAATCCACCAGGAGAGCCAGGCGCCGCCCACGGCTTTGCCGACCGCCGCGAAATAGCCGAGCGACCAATCTTTCCCCGCCCCCGCCGGCAGCACCCCCGTCGCCGCCGCCAACGGCAGCACGTACATGGCCACCACAAAGGCGACGGCGAGGGCGAGGGCGCGCGGGAGGGTGGTGGCGGGGCGGGATACTTCGCCGGCGAGGGTCGAGACCGAGTCCCAATAATTCAAATTCCAAAAGAGGACGTTGAGGAGGGCCCCCCACTTGACCTCGCCCCAGGGCGGGTGCGCGGCCCAGCGAGAGGGCTGCACCCGCGGCGCCGCCAGGCCGACGAGCACGGCAAACGGCGCCGCGACCGCGGCGGCCGCCGCGACGGCCGCGGGGCCGACGACGCCGAGGCCGAGGTAGTTGACCCAGGCGCCGGCGAGGGAGAGGGACACGGTCAGCGCTGGCCGGCGCCACCCCGCCAGGGCGCTCGGGGCCGCGGCGTCGACGTACGAGGCAAAGAGGTGCGGGTAGATCGCGTTGTCCGCGACGCCCGACGCCCACGACCAAAACCCTTCCTGGAACCCCCACCCCGGCCCGAACGCGGCTGTGACCCAGGCGACAAAGCCGGCGTCCTCGGGGAAGGCGGTGGCGAGTTCCGCGGTGACGAGCGCTTCGGGGACCGACCAGACCAACGGCAGGAGGCAGAAGCCGGCGATCGCCAGCAGGGGCCCTCCCGCGCCCACCGCGTCCTCGACGCCAAACGGGCCGCCAGACACCTCGTAGAAGATGAGGGCGGCGAGGGGGATCGTGGTGAGGCGCCGCGCGTGCGGGCGTGCGCTCGCGGGGGTGCGCGTCGACCGGGGCGCGGGCGATTCGGCCAGCAGGGACCGATCGTCGACGGCGGGGGCGCGCCCGGTGCGGACTAGGGGGATGGCGAGGCGGGAGAGGGCGGCATGCGTCGGGCCGCCGGTCGTCGCCCGCCGCCGGCGCGCCCACCGCCCGCCACCCTCCACCCATCCACGCATCCACTCCTCACCTGGCGCCAGGTGCGACCCGTCGCCGGCCGCGGGCTCCATCTCGAGCGGCGCTCGCTCGGTCGCGCGCGGCGACCCCGCGACCGCCGCCGCCGGCGCGGTGGGGGCCGGCGGGGGGGAGGGGGGCCGCGTGGCGGTGGGGGAGAGAGGGTAGAGGGAGGGGCGGGTTGGCCTGGGTGTGTCTTCGGCTGGCTGCGCGCGGCGGCCTTCCTCTCGCCGTCGCGCCGCCAACCCCTGGCGGTACACAATGATCGGTCACTGGCCACCCGGAGACGCAGCGCGCACCACCCGACCCGCCGCCGCGGACGCGGCTTTGGCCGCCGCGACGACGGACGCGACCGCCGCGCGCTGCCCCTCGAGCACGCCCGCCACCCGCGCGCCCACGTCCAGGCCGGCGTCGGTCACCCAGGAGTGCAAAATGGGGTCATCGTCGGCCAGGGAGGCGGCCAGGAACGCGGCCGCGGCGACGTCGACCGGCGCGGTCGCGACGAGCACGTCGGCCGCCGTCTGCAGCGCTTGCGCGAAAGCGCACGCGGCGGTGCGCAGAAGAAAGGTATCGCGGGCGCCGCACCCTCCGATCCAGTCACCGGCGCACGCGGCCGCGACGCCGGCCGCGCGCGCGAGCGCGAGCGCGGCACCCCAGGACCCGCGCGTCAGCAGGGGGCCGTCCCGGGCCGCCAGGGCGGCGGCGCATGTGTGCGCCGCGTCGACAAAACAGCGGCCGGCCTCGGCCAGGGCGGCGGCGGCGCCAGCCGCGTCGCCGGCGTTTGTTCGTGCGGCCACCACCTGGACCGCCGCGCGCCACAGCGCGCTCTGCGCGTCCAGCGCGACGCGGGATAGTGTTGGGCAGCCTTCAGGCTCGTCCGGGGCACACGTCGCGGCCCACGCGGCCGCGGACGCGTCCATCCTGTCGGCCGCGCCCGGCTCGCCGGCGAGCGCAGCGGACACCAGCCCCGGCAGCAGAGCGCGCCGCACGATGGCGCCCATCGCGTTCGCGCGCCAGGCGACCGCGGCGGGCGTGTCTCCCGCGGCGGCCGCGTGGCGCGCCCACCAGCAGTCGCCGCCAGCCTCTTCCTCCTCCTCCCACCATGCCGCCGCAGACGCCATCAGGTCGCCCGCCGGCGGCGCCAACCAGCTGGGCCGCACGCTCAAGTCATCGTTAAACTCCAGCGCGGCTTCCGGGGCGAGCCAGGGCGAGCCGCCCTCTGCCGCCCCCGCGGCTGCCGCGGCCGCCGCGCGTGCCCCCGCCGGCGCGGCCGCTTCGACCGCGGCCGCGCCCGCTTCCGCGTCGGCCGCCGCGCCCGCGCGCGACCGATCCAGGCGGTCGGCAAAGAGGGCGAGGTCGAGGGCGACGGAGAGGGAGCCGGCTTCGAAAGCGGCGGCAAGCGCAGACCCGACTTCAGTCGCGGTCGTCGCGTGGAACGCCAGGGTGGACCGCAGCAGAGGGGTTTGAGAGCGAGCACCAACATGGCCCTCCGCTGCCCCTCCACCCTCCACGCCGGCCGCCAGCAGGGGCGGCAGCGCGAGGTGCGAGGCGACCGTGTCGAGAAGGACGTGCTTGAGGGCCAGGGCGTCGCATTCCCGGGCGCAGCCGGCACCATCACCGAGCAATCCCGCCAGGGAGGCTGCGGCGAGGCGCGGGGCGGGCGCCTGGGGGTCGAGCAGGGTCGCCGCAGACACCGCGGCGAGCGCGCGAAGCAGCGGGCGCGCCGCGCGCTCGCCCGGGGGCGCCGCCCGCGAGGCCGCCACGTGGGACGCGGCCGACAGCAACGCCAGCTCGATGGACGGCGCGGCGTCGGGCGCGGGCGTCGGCGGGAGCAGGGCGAGGCACGCCGACGGCGCGGCGGGGTCGGGACCGCGCCGGCAAGCAGCCGCGGCGATCGCGGCCGGCTTGACCGGGTCGTCGTCCGAGAGAGTAGTGGGTGCGTCGACGGGCGGCGTGGGCGGCGGCGCGGCGGGCGCAGCGCCGTCTGCCTCGCCCGCCGCGAGCGCCCCCACCCGGTCGACCAACAGACGCTGCTGCTCGGTCAGCGGGCCTTCAGCGCCGGCCTCCAACCGGGCCAGCATGGCCGCCGCCAGCTTGAGCAGGCCCGACCGCCCAAGCGGCGACGCCGCCGCCCCCGCGACCGCCTGCAGCGCGGTCGCCGCCGCGGGCCACCACGCGCGCCCCTCGCCCAGGTCGAGCCGGGCCAGCCGGGTGGCGGCAGGGGCCAGGGACGCATAGTCGAGACAGGCCGCGGCCGCTGCAAACCAGCCGGCCGCGACGTCGGCGTCGCCCGGCGCGGCGTCGGCCGCTGCGCGCCACGCCGCGGCCGCGGCCCGCGCCCGGCCGCAGGCCGCCATGACTTGGCCCGCGATCGTCATGGAGTGCGCGTCGGGGGGGCGGGCGGCGAGGGCGGCTTGGGCGAGCTGAGAGAGGTGGTGGCGGGGGGAGCGCGGGTCGGCGAGGCCAGCCGACGCCGCGCCGCCCCCCTGCCCCCCTTGTCCCCACAAACCAACGCACCTGCACTGCGTCCCCCACCTGCCCCAGTCGCTGCAGCGCCAGCGCCTTGAGCGCGGTCAGCTGGCCGTCGCCGGGGTGCTTGCCCAGGGCGGCGGTAGCCGCTTTGGACGCGAGCTGGTGTGTGGGGTGTGGGCGGTCGAGTGCGCGGCTCGAGCGTGCGCACGGCCGCCCCCGCCCTCCCCGATTCGGCGCCGCCGGCCCGCACCCGCCAGGCGCCCACATCCAGGGCGTCGTAGACCTGCGTGACGCGTCGATCATAGGCGGCGTGCATGGGGGCGATGGCGGAGTCGGGCGACCCCGCCCGCCGGCCTCTGGTCTGGCCGCGGCGTCGGCGGTGTCTGCGCTGCACCCCTCCCGCCGCCCCGCGGTCGCCACCAGTCCCGGGACCGGCCCCGTCTCGCCTCGCCGGCTGCATCAAGCCGGCCCGCGGGCGGCGGCCGTGCGCACAGTGCTCCGTCAAACAACACGCGGCCCCCTTCCCGTCCCCTGCAATCAGCCCCGCCTCCCCCCTCCCCCTCTCCTCGCCACCCCCCGCGCCGCGTCGCGCGCCTCGCCGTCGGCCGCCGCGAGCGCGGCCGCGCGCCGCGCTTTAAACACGCGCGTGATGCCCTTGAGCACCTCGCCCTCGTCCAGCCGCGCGTCCACGAGTTGGTGCCCGATGCGCGCCTCGATGGCTTGCACGAGGGAGACGTCGTATTGAGTCACGAGGGTCAAGGCCCTCCCCGCCCTCCCCGCGCGCGCGGTGCGCCCGACCCTGTGCACATAGTCCTCCGGCGCGCTGGGCACATCGTAGTTGATGACGAGGTCGACGCTGGGAATGTCCAGGCCGCGGGACGCGACGTCGGTGGCCAGAAGGATGGGCACGCGCCGCGCGCGAAACGACTCGAGCGCCCTCAGCCGCTCCTTTTGCGCCAGCCCCGAGTGCAGCGCCGCGCACCGCACGCCCAGCTCGGCCAGGGTGCGGGCCAGGCGGGCGCAGGACCGGGTGGTGTCGCAGAAGACGAGGGCGGAGCGTGGGTTGGGTGGAGGGGGTGTGGAGCGCGAGCGCCGCGCGCACGCGTCCCCGCCGTCCTCGTCCTCCTCCCCGACCCCGGCCACCGCGTGCGCCAGGTACACGTCCTTGACCTTGGCCGGGATGAGCGCGTACGCCTCGTCCAGGTTGTCGGCCGTGCGCAGGCCGGTGTACGCCTGCGGGGGGGGAGGGCGAGGGTGGGCCGCGCCGCGCCGCGCCGCGCCGCGCCGCGCCGCGCCGCGCCGCCGCCCTCTCGCCCCTCCCTCTCCCCCCTGACCTCGAACGTGAACGCCCCCCGCATGACGTCCCCCCGCATAGTCACCAGGGACGGCGTGAGCGTGGCGGAGAAGAGCAGGGTCTGGCGCGCCGGCGGCAGCGCGCGCGCGATGGCGGCGAGCTCCCCGGCAAACGAAGGGGCCAGCAACCGGTCTGCCTCGTCGAGCACGAGCGCCGCGGCCCTGGAAAACGCGGCCGCGACATCCTCATGCTCGCCGATGAGGTCGGCCAGGCGGCCGGGCGTGGCGACGACGACGTGCGGGCGCGCGGCGAGCGCGCGCGCGTGCGCGCGCGCGTCGAGCCCGCCGACGACGACCGCCACGTCCACGCTGGCGCCGGCGCCCAGGGCCACGAATTGGTCCCCTATTTGAAAGGCGAGCTCGCGCGTCGGCGTGAGGACCAGGGTGTGGACGCCGTACGGGTCGGCGGCGAGGCGCTGCAGGAGCGGCAGCGCAAAGGCCGCCGTTTTCCCGCTCCCCGTCTGCGCCACGCCCACCGCGGCGCGGCCGGCCAGGATGGGGGGGATGCAGGCGCGCTGGACGGGGGTTGGGGTGGTCATGCCCAGGGAAGCGGTGACGCTAAGAGCGGAGGGGAGGGGGGGCGGCGCGTCGGCGGCCAGCGCGGCGGCGGGCGCCAATGCCTGTCCCGCCACCGCCTTCCCCTCTCTCTCTCTCTCACCGGCACAGCCAGTCGCTCAGCCCCAGCTCCTTGAAGCCACAGTCGGCCGCCGGCTCGGGCGCGGGGGCGGCCGGAGGCGCCGCATCGCCGCCCGCCGGCGACCGCGCGCGCGGCCGCTTGCGCGCCCGACGCGGCGCGGCAAACAGCGTGACGCCATCGTCGTCCGCCATGGCGGCCGGCGGCGGCGAGAGAGGGAGTGGGGCACAGAAACGCGCCGCGTCGCTCACACAGACCGCCGCCCACCTCCCACCTCCCTCTCTCCCCCCCTACCCGGTCGCCAAATCGCGCAGCACCGCGTTCCACGTCATGATCGGAATGCGCCCGCCCCCCCCCCCCCCCGCCTGGCGCGCCATTTCGAGCAGCATGAGCAAGCGCTTGACCGACACCTCGGCCTCCATGAGGGACGCAATCGCCATCTCCACTTCAGAGGGCGCGAAAGCGTCCAGCGAAGTCAGCAGCGCCCGAATCTCGGGCTCGCGCAGGCGGGGGACGGCCAGGGTGACGTTGAACGCGGGCGCGACGCCGAGGTCGGCCATGACCGCCGGTTCAGAGGTGGTGCCCAGGACGAGCAGGCGCCGCCCGGGAGGGGGAGGCCTTTTCACCAGCACCAGCAACGCCTGCAGGATGGCGTTGGAGAAGCGGGGGCCGATCGGCACGTACTCGAGCAACCGCTCGACGTCGTCGACGACGATGAGCGAGAGCGGCGACTTGTACGCGTCCTCGAAAGCTTTGGTGAGCGCGTTCACTTTGGCCGCTTCCGAGTGGCCCACCATCGTGTCGGGCGAGACGAGGCGGACCAGGGGGAAGCCGCACTGGAGGCCGACCGTCGCGGCGAGCGCGGTCTTGCCCGCGCCGGGCGCGCCCTCGAGCAGGCACGACAGGAGGGGCGTCGCTTCCGAGTGCCGCACTTGTTCGACGAGCGTCGCGGTCGTCGACCGCAGGTGGCGGTGGGCGTCGCCGCAGTCGAGCATGCCGCCCGCGACGCGCGCCTCGAGCGCGGCGGGCGACGCGCCGAAAGCCGGGATGACCTCCCCCAACGCCGCCTCAAAGTCCCCCCCCGTCACCTTGATCGAGTCTTCATCCACGGGGCGCGTGAGGTCGGAGACGTCGACCGCGCGGCCGAGGGCGAACGAGGCAGCGGATTTCACGAGCCCCTCGATCTCGGCCCCACTAAAGTTTTTCGTCTTGCCCGCCAGCGCGTGCAGGTCGACGTCGGGCGCCAGGTACGAGTTGGCCGCCATGCGGGACGTGTGGATCTTGAGGATCTGCAGGCGGCCGGCCTCGTCGGGGAGGCCGATCTCGACGAGCACCTCGAAACGGCCCGGCCGCATCAACGCGTCGTCCAGCATGTCGCGCCGGTTGGTCATGCCGATGACCAGAATGTTGTCCAGGGCTTCCACGCCGTCGATCTTGGTGAGGAGTTGGTTGACGACGGTGTCGTGGACGCCCGCGCCGGATTGGACAGACCCGCGCTGTTTGCAGATGGCGTCGATCTCGTCGAAAATGATGACGTGGAGTTCGGAGGAAGCCCCTTTGGCGGCCTGTTCTTCTTCGGCGTCTTTGAACAGGTTGCGGACGTTCTCTTCCGACGCGCCGACGTACTTGTTTAAGATTTCGGGCCCGTTGACGATCTTCGGTTCGCGCCCGTTCAACATCTTGCCGATTTGGCGCGCGATCAGCGTCTTGCCCGTGCCGGGCGGCCCGTGCAGCAACACGCCGCGCACGTGCTTGATGCCCAGCCGGTCCACGACGGCGGGCGGGAAGACGCGCGACGCAAACGCGCGGCGGAAGATCGCGTCGAACTGGGCGTCCAGGCCGCCGATGCCCAGCTTTTCAAAGGACACCTCCTTGTGCTTGAACAAGGCTGGCGCCGCCGTGCGCTGGCCGGCGAGGGCGAGGCCGGCGCCGGGGGCGGGCTCGAACACCCAGCCGGTGGCCGGGGTGAGCACCGCGCGCGGCGCGTCGACCGCCCCCCCTCCGCCCGCCGCCGCCGTCGCCAGCGCGGATGCGCGCAGGGTGTAGTTGACGCCCAGAAACTCAAAGGTGAAGGTTTGGCCGACGGTGAGCACTTGGCCGGAGAAGCGCGCGGCGAGGTGGGCGGACAGCTCCCCCGCGTCCAGCGTCGCGGGCGCCGCCTTGGGCGGCAGCGGGCGCCGGGACACATAGTCCAGCTCGGCCTGGGCGACGGCGGCGTCCAGGGAGCCGTCGTGGGGGGGGTGGAAGGGGAGGGCGGAGACGGCGTCGCCCGACGACACGCGCAGCGAGCGGCGCTGCACCGCGTTGAGGGCGAGGCAGTTGAGGTCGACGCCGTCGGCGGCCTGGATGGAGAGGACGCTGCGAGGGGGGAGAGGGGGGAGGGTGGGCGCGCGCGCCCCGTCGTCCCTCCCTCGTCCCGCCAAAAACGGTCCGCCCCCTCGCTCACCACCCGTTGATCTCCAGGTGCGTGTGCGCCACCACAGGGTCCCGGGGCGACACAAACGCCAGGTTGGTCTTGGCCAGGTCCTTTGAGGAGACGGGGGAGGGGCGCGGCGGTCGGCGCGGCCCGCGCCGCGCGCCCCGGCCTTTCCGCCCTCCCCTCCTCTCACACCTGGCTCGGGCAGTTGACCACGGTGAGCGCGTGCGGCGCGTGCGGCGTGCCGCCCGGCGGACGCGGCGAGGGCGGAGCGCCGAACATCGCGCGCGCGCGATGGGATGGGGGGAAGCGGCGGCCCTGCTCGCGGTGTCGCGGCAGCGCGGCGCCGCTGTCGGGGAGGCGGCCGCGGGCGGGGCCCAGGGCGCGGAGAGAGTGGTCGAGGGGTGCGGGCGGACACGCACTCTCTCACTCATACACAAAAACAGGCGCCACCACCCCTCCCTCCCCATCACAGCGTGACGTGGCGCGCGCCCAGGCCAGTGCCGGCGCCACGCGTGGAGCGGCGGGTGCCAAGCGGCGCCAACGCGGCCGCCCCCGCGCCGCCGCGCTTGTTGAGCGCCGCGACGGCGGCCGCCCGCCCCCCCGCGTCCACCGCCGACCGCTCCAGGAACGCGCGCTCCCGCTCCAGCGCGTCCACGCGCGCCTGCAGCGTCGCCGCGTGCTGCTCCCGGCGCAGGCGCGACGCAAGCGCGCTTGCGCGGTTGTTGGCCTTGCGGATCTCTTTGCGGCGCTCGGCCTCGGTCAGGCCCGGGGGGAGGACGAGGTCGCGGGCCGCGGTGGAGAGGGCGACGTCGGCGGCGGCGGCGCGGCCGCGCGCGCGTTTTGCGGCGGGCGGGCGCGGCGAGGGCGGGGCCACTTTTTTGGCGCGATGGCGCGCGATGGCGGCCGCGCGGGCAGCGGCGGGGGGGGCAGGGACCGGGACGGGGGCCGGCACGCGCACGCCGGCCGCGACTGCGGCGGCGGCGGCGACGCCCGGCGGCACCACGCCGGCCGACGCGCCGGCGCCTGCACCAAACACGCTGGGCAGGGGGCTGGGGCCGTCGTCGAGCATCGGGGGCGAGCGCGCCGCCCGCGGCGGCAGCCCGCCGCGGGGCGGCGGCGGGAGCAGCGGCCCGCCGGGCGGCGGCCCGCCGTCGCCCCCCACGCCACTCGGTCTGTCGGCCTCCAGCAGGCACGCGAGCAGCAGGGACGCGTCGCTCATGCGCGCGGTGAGGCGGGGCGGCAGCCTCGCCGGCGCGGCGCGCACCGCCGCGAGCCCCCCGACCACCACCGCGTCCCCTTCCCCCGGGTCGAACGCTCGCAGTAAATCCGCCACGTCGGTCGCGTCCGCGGCCCAGCCGGTGGCCGTCAGTCGCGGGGGGAGCGCGCTGGGGCGCGCGAGCAGGTCGGCGCACCGGCCGGCGCCGCCCACGGCGGCCAGGGCGGAGCTGAACAGGGACGGGTCGTTGGCCAGGGTGTGCGGGAGGTCGAGTTCGCCTGCAGGGGGGGGAAGGAGGGGGCGGGTTTGGTGGTGGGTGGGGTCGAGCTCGCGCTGCACGCTGCTCGCTCCACGCTCACACGCACCAGCCGACGCGCGCCGCATCAGTTCGCACAGGTCCAGGCCGTCAAGGTCGTCCAGCGACCGGCGCGGCGCGTGCATGGGGCCGGCCAGGGGGGCGCGCGAGGGCCGGCGGCCCGCCATTGGTGGCCGGCAGCTGGGGAGGCGACGGCCCGGCGTTCGGGGCCGCGGGCGGGGCGGGGGAAAGGGGGAGAGTGGGGGACGGCGGACGCCGCGCGCGCGCGCTCGCAGTCGCCCTCTGGTCGCACGGCGGCGCGCCGTCCCTCCCTGCACCCGTGTGCCCCCCTCTCTATGCCTTGCCCAGCAGCGGCCGCAGCGCAAACATCTTGACGGCGAACAAGTCGCGCGGAAAGTCGCGCTGCCGCGCCTCTTTGACGCACGCGGCGCCCGCGCGCGCAAACAGCGACCGCATGTACACGGGCGACCGCGTGAGCGACCGGTCCTCGTCGTCCACCACAAACCCTTTGGAGCAGCAATTTTCTTTGACGACGAGCGCGCCGCCGGGCTTGAGGGCGGCCATGGCGCGCTGCATGAACGCCACGGCGTCGTCTGCGGGGGTGGGGGGAGGAGGCGGGACGGGGCGTGAGGCGAGCGCGTGCGGCGGTTGCCGCCCGCCAAAGCTCTCGCCGGAGAGGCGGGCGTGGGCGGTCAGAGGGCGGGCGGCAGCGCCTCGCTCCCGCTCGTCGACCCCCTCCCTCCTCTCTCCCTTTTCCCTTTCACCCACCGTCCGTCAAGTAGAGCATGGCCCACTGCACCCAGATGACGTCGTACCGCCCCGGCTCCGGGTGAAAGTCTTGGAGGCCGGCCTGCAGGAAGCGGTCGGCGGCGCCGCGCAGGCCCGCGGCGGCCGCGCCCGTGAGCGCCGCTTTCGCCTTCTCAAGCAGATGCCCGCTCGGCTCCAGCACGTCCACCGTGGCAAACACCCGCAGCAGCAGCTGCTCCGACACGCGGCCGACGCCGGCGCCGCAGTCGACGGCGGTGAGGGGCAGGGTGCCGGCGGCGGCCGCATCATATCTCTCCGCGCCGAGCACGCCCCGCAGGAAGGCCGCCGACTCGCGCACGTCGGCGTCAGAGACGGCGGCATGGCCGCCCAGGACGCCGTCGTAGGAGGCTTCTTGGCGGTCCCTAGGAGAGAAAGAGGGGAAGGGGCGGGTCGGCGTTCGCGCCAATCGCCGCCCCGCATCGATCCACGCGCCCCGCCCTCCCTCCTCTCATCACTCACCAATACGCGACAGCCCCACCGTACCACCCCTTCTCCTTGTCGCCCTCGACCTCCTTCCACAGCTCGTCCGGCGTCTCGTACGCCTGCTTGCCGCCGCCGTCGTAGCCGGGGCCGTCGGCCATGAGGCGGGGTGGGGGTGGAGGGGGAAAGGACCGCGCGGCGGGAGTGGCGGCGCCGGCATTGTCGCGGCGACGACACTCTCGACGGCCGGGCGCCATGTTGAGGCGATCCTCCATTCCCACATGTCGCCTGGCATTGATCGCCGTCGTTGGAGTGAGGCGACGTGCGTCGCGACCGCCCCTCTGCCGCCCGGCGCCGCCCTCTCTTCCCGCCCTCGCCTCCTCCGACGCCGCCGTCCTCGCCTGGCTCGCGACCGCGGGCGCGGTAGGCATCACGGCTGAACAGACGCGAGCCGGCAGCGTGGCGTCGTCACCTCTCGTCGCGCTCGCGGGCGGCGCGGCGCTCGCGCTCGCCGGGTTTCTCCCGCCCGCCTGCGCCCTGTACGACGGCGTGTGGTCCTTGGCCGTGCCGTTGGCCGCCTGCCTAGCGTTGATCGGGGCGCCCCATGGCGGGAGCGGCAAGGGTGGTGGGTCGGCCGCGGCCGCTGTCGCGCCCGCCTTTGCGCTCGCGTGCGCGGCGACCGTCGCGGCCACGTTTGCCGCCTGGCGTTTAACTGGCGCCGCTCTCGGCCTTGACCACGGGTGGAAGCTGGCCGGCGCGCTCGCCGCGACGTTCACCGGCGGGTCGGCGAATTTCGCGGCTGTCGCGGCGTCCCTGACCATTCCGCCGACCCTCGTCTCGTCCGCGCTCGCTGTCGACGGGCTGGCCATGGGGGTGTACTTCTTGGGGCTGGCCCTGGTGCCGGCGGGAGGGGTGGAGAGCGCGCGCGGCGGCGACCGCGCCGCGCTCGAGCCGCCCTCCACCCCTCCCACCCCCGCCTCCCTGCTCGCCTGCATCGCTGCCGCCTCCGCCTGCGTCGCGGCCGGCACCGCGGCCGCGGCGGCCGCCGGCGCGCCGGCGTGGGGCCTGGCGGCCGCCGCGCTGCTCGCGTCCGCCCTCGCCGCCGCCCCTCGCCCCCCCACCGTGTTCGCCGGCGCCGGCGCCCTGGCCGGCGCCGTCATGCACGTCTTTTTCGCGACCGTGGGCGCGGCCGCCGGCTCCGCGGCCGCGCTCGCGGGCGCGGGCGCGGCGGCCCGCTTTGTTTCGGTGCAGCTGGCGGCCCAGGCGGCCCTGACCTTTGGCGTCGGCAGGCTCCTGCGCATCCCGACCCCCTCGCTCATCGTCGCCGCCAACGCGGCCGTGGGCGGCCCCGCTACGGCGGCCGCGTTTGCGGCCGCGCGCGGGTGGCCGTCGCTCGTGCGCCCGGGCCTGCTCGCGGGGTGCGCGGGCTACGCGGGCGGCACCGCACTCGGCGTTGCGGTGGCAGGGGCGTTGCGAGGCGTGGCGGCGGGGTAGGGGAGAGAGAGAAAGAGAGGAGAGATAGCGAGAGAGAGCGAGAGAGCGAGGGTGAGAGTCGAAACCGACGCTGCAAGCACCGCCGCCCTCCTTTCTCTCGTCACTCCGCTGCTATCTCTGGGGTTATCGGCGGGGCCGGGCGCGGACATCGCGCGCGGCCGCGGTGCGTGCGTTAGAAAAGGGGGGGTGGGGGGTGGGGGTTGTGGGGGACGTGGGGCGCGCGAGCGGCCAGCCGCGAGGCCGAAAGTAGGGGCGCCCTCCTCCGGGCACGGCGGCGGGCCACAGAGCAAGCGTGTGCGTGTGTGTGTCGCGTCGCCGCCGCTCCTCACGCAAACGCGACCGGCGCGCCGCCGTCGCGCAGCGCGAGCGCGCGCCGCACCTCGCGCCGCGCCTTGGACGCCGGCGGCGCGTCGCTCTCGGCCGCCGCGCGGGCCTCTTCCGCCGCGGCCGCGGCGGCCGCCAGCGCGGCCTTGCTCGGGCGCGCCCCCGAGCGCGAGCGCCCCGACACGCGCTTGCGCTTGCCCGACCGCGACCCCGGCACGCGCGCGCCGGACCGCGATTTGGGGGGCGGGGCCAGGTGCAGGTGCAGGTGGTGCTGGGTCGGGGCCAGGAGGGGGTCGGGGGCGGCGTCGGCGTCGGCGTGGGGCAGCGCCGACAGCGCGCCGGGGCCGAACGTCGCGTCGTAGAGGGCGTCCGCGTCCGTCTCCGCCAGGCGGGCTTCCGTCCACGCGGTCGCGGGCGCCAGCGGGTGGTCGGGCAGGCCGCCGCGGTCGACGTCGGCGGCGGCCGAGGTGGCTGCGGCGAGCGCGCGCAGGCCGCCGGCCGAGCGGGCGCCGCGCGGCGTGCTGGCCGCGCCGCCGTCCAAGCCGAGCAGCTGGCCGGAAGCCTGCTGCAGCGAGGACCCCCAGAGGAGGGCGGGCGGCGAGAACGGGGTGCCGCCAAACGGCAGCGGCGGCGTCGCGCCGCGGCGGCGCGGGGGCATACCCGCGCCGGCGCCCAGCTCCACCACCGGCGGCGGCCGCCCGCGGACGCCGTCGTCGGCGTCGCCCAGGGTGCGCGGCGACGCTTTGCCGGTCTTGGGGCGCGGGCGCACGACGAGCGTGGTCGCGCCGGGGCGCGCCTCGCCGCCCCCGCCCCCGCCAGCCCCCGGCTTGCCGTTGGCGCACGCCTCGCACTTGCAGTGCGACCCGCACAGGACGCCCGCCTGAAAGCATTCGCAATACTTTTTGGTGCAGCGCGACTTGCGGCAGTTGCAGCCGCGGCGGTGGAGCGCGCCGGGGGTCGGGGCGTCGGCGGAAGCGGTGACGGCCGAGCCACCGCCACCGGCCCGGATGCCGCCGCCGGACGAGGTCGCGCCGCCGGCGCCGCCGGGGGACACAATTTTTCCTTGGAACGCGGCCGGGTTGCGCGCGCGCACGTGCGCGCGCGTCGCGGCGACCAGGTCCACGTGCGCTGCCGAGTTGTGGCAGTTTTGGCACGCGCACCCGGTGCAGTAGCCGCCCGCGGCGAAGCAGTCGCAGTAGAGCTTGAGGCAGCGCGACTTTTTGCAGTTGCAGCGGCGGCCGCGCGGCGTGGTCGCGGCGGCGCGCGAGCCGCTGGCGCGCCCCGTGCCGGCCGACGCGGGCGACGCCGCGTCGTCGTCGCCGGGCGTGTCGGGTGGGATGACGCCGGCGGGGGAGGGGGCCAGGGCGGCGGCGCGGCGGGAGGAGGTGCGCGTGCCCGCGGGGGGGCGGGACGAGGGGGTGGCGCGCGCGGCGGCGGCGGCCGCGGCGGAGGGGCCGCGGGCGGCCGACCCGGGCGCCGCCAGCGCGGCCGCCAGCGCGGGGTCGACCGGCGGGCGGCGGGAGCCGTCGTCCAGGGGGGTCAGCCCGCCGGGCGTCGTCACGGCCGACGCGCGGCCGCCGCGCGCCGCGGCGCGCGCGGCCGACCCGAGCGCGGGGAGGTCGACGAATGAGGGGACGCCGCGCGCGGGCGACGGCGCGTGCAGCGCCGCCCCTCGGGCGCGGGGTGGGTGCGGCGGGGGCGAGGTGGCCGGGGAGACGCTAAGAGGGGGGCAAGATGGGGTGTGAGATCCCGGGGTGCGAGACGCGCGCGCGACCGCAGGTGGCCATAAATTGCGTCCCTCGCATCGCCGGCGGGGACGCGGGGGGCACGCGGGCGCTCGCGCGGCGGCCGCGGGCTCGCGCCGGTTTCCCGCCGGCCGGCCCATCGCGGCGAGCGAGCCAACCGCGCCCGCACACCCCACAACCCCACCCCAATTCCTCACCCCGTGCCGTCCACACTGCTCAGGCCGAGCGGGGACGCGAGCGCGCCCAGCGCGCCCAGCGCGAGCGCCGCGTCGCCGAAAGGAGCACCCAGGACCAGGGGCGGCGGCGGCGTCAGCGGTGTCAGTTCCGTCAAGAACATCGAAAACGGGCTCGCCTGGGGTGGAAGGGATGGTTCGTTGGTGGCCGCACGCCCACGGCGCACCCATCAAGAAAAAGCGGGAGACCACGGCCGGCGCACCTCTGGCAGCGCCCGCCCGGGCGCCCGCCCTGGGTTGGGCGGGCTCGTCATCGCACGATCCGACGAGAGGATGGGAACGGGCAGCGGCGGCGTTGGTCGCTCGCCGCAGGGGGAGTGGTCGGCATCGGCGCCGGCGCCGTCGCCCCCACAATGCGCGTGCGCGTCCACGTCGGCCGCCCCGCCCGCCGCGGCCCGGTCGCCGCCCGCGCCGCATCCAGCGGCGACGTGTCGGGTGAGAGCGCGCGTGGCAGGTGGCGGCGACGCCGCTCGCGCGCCCGCCCGACCCCGACCCCACCCCCTCTCCGTCCTCCCCCAGCCGCCTGGGCCCGCCTGCGCGCGTTCACCGCGGCCGACGCCGCCGGCCGCAGCCGCCCCCTGCTCGCGCGCGCGGCCGACCGCGCGTCGCTCGCGGCTGCGCTGCGGACCGCGGCCGGCGCGCCCTGGCCCGCGGCCGGCTGGGACCCCGGCGCGCGCCCGCCGGCCGTCTTGATCGGGGTGCTCGCGACGGACGACGTCAGCGCGGCCCGGTCGCTGCGCGACTATTGTGAGACGCTCGGCGCGCGGTACGCCCCGCCCACCCCCCGCGTCGCCGGCCCCGTCTTCGTGCGGTACAACGCGGCCACAGCCGCTGCGTCCGCCGCGCCGTACGCGGGCAGGGACAGGGGCGTGCTGGTGACGCTCGGCGCCGACCAGGTCGGCCACCTCCCGCTCGGCCTCCTGGACGAGGCCCGGACCAATCCGCCGCCCCTGTTGGTAGGGGGAGTAGGAAAGGCGTGATGGCGTCGCCCCCAACGCTCTCCGCGCGCGCCGCCGCCGCGCTCGCGGGCTTCCCCGTCGCCGCCGCCCTCGCCCCGGCCTCGGGCGGCGGCCGCGGCCTGGTCGCGTCGGTCGCCGTGCGCGCCGGCGCGGTCCTGCTGCGGGAGGCGCCCCTGCTGGCCGCGCCCGCGCCCGCGGCGGCGGGCGCCGTGTGCGGGCAGTGCGTGCGCCCCCTGGGCCCGCCGCCCCCTCCGGGCCCGCCGCCGACCGCGCACGCGCGTCCCGTCTTTTGCGGCGCGCGCTGCGAGGGAGCGGCCGCGGCCGACGGCTGGCTCACGGCTTCCCGCGGCGCGCGCTCGTTCCCCGCGCTCGCCGCCGCCGCTCGCGGCGACCGGTTCCCGCCCTTGGTCGCCAAGGCGTTGGGGCGGAGGCTGGCGTCCCTGCTGCTGCCGGGAGAGGTCGACGCAGGGGCGTCGGGAGACGCGGACGCGGCGCTCGCGTCCCTTGCGCGGCCCAACGTGCCCTCCATCCCGCCGCCCTGGCTGGACTTGCACGCTGCTTTTACGCGGGATGCGCACGTGTGGTTGACGGCCGGGCTGGGCGTGGACGCGCGGGCAGCGAACTCGATCCTCGCCGCGCACGCGCCGGCGCCCGCATTTGCGGCCATCCTGGGCGCCGTCCACGTCAACGCGTTCCGAGTCGACTGCACGTGGCCAGGAGTGGGGGTTGGCGAGGCGGCCGATGGCGCCGCCGCTTCCGCGGCCCTGCTCGACGCCGCGCTCGCGAGCGTCGCTGGCGGCGCCTCAGCGCCCGGCGCCGGCACCGCGGTCTATGCGGGAGCAAGCCTGGTCAACCATTCCTGTCTCCCGACCGCGGAGCCGGTGTTTGATGGAGGGGAGCTGACCCTCCTGGCAGCGACCGACCTTTCCCCGGGCGACGCGGTCGAGATCTGCTACGTCGACGAGACCGCGCCCCTGGCGACGCGCCGGGCGGTCCTGGAGGAGGCGTACGGGTTCGTGTGCGGCTGCGTGCGGTGCGTGGACGAGGCGAGTGGGGGCTAGTAAAAACTCGGCGCACACTCTCTCCCGTTTGTCCTGCTTCCGCGCCCGCCCGCCGGCGCCGCCGAGCGTCGCCTACCGCGATGGCGTCCCCGGAGGCTGGTGAGCGTGTGGCGGCGCCAGCGTCGGGGCCAGCATGCGGCCGCCGCGGCGGTGCCGCCCGCCCGCGCCCTGCCACAGACGCCCACACTCTCATCATGCACACACAGCCGCCCCAGCGCCACCACCGCCAACGCGCGTCTCGGCCGCCGCCAAGCGCGCGCGGCGCCGCGCGGCCAAAGCCGCGGCCGCCGGCCTGCCGCCGCCGCCGGACGAGGCCAACCGCCGCAGCAAGCAATCTGCCTTGCGGGCGCTGGCCTTGAAAGTGAGGGCGCAGGGGGAAGCGTACAACAAGTGGAAGGCGCGGCGCGCGGTGGAGAACGGGGCCGCGGGCCTCGTGCGGAAGCAGGGGAGGCAGGCCAAGGAAAAGAGTGGCGACGGTGATGGCGCGGGGCCGGCACCGGCGGCAAAGCCGGCCTCAAAACCGGCCCGTACGCCCGCCGCTCCTCCTCCCTCCTCGATCGACGCCCTCGTCCTCCCCATCTTCTGGAACCGGCGCCCCGACGAGAAGGCTGCCGTCCTGGAAGCGGCCCGGGCGGCGGCCGCGGTGCTGCGGGGGGCGGGGCTGAAGATTAGCGTCGACGACGACGACGCGAAATCCCCTGGCCAAAAGATGGGCGCCGCCGACGCGGCCGGCGTGCGCGTGCGCGTCGAGATCGGGCCGCGCGACGTGGCGCCGGGGACGGCGAGCGTGGCGGTGTCGGCGGGGGCTGGGGGAGGGGTGGCGCCGCGGACGCCGGTCGCCGACCGCGGGGCGGCGCTCGTTGCCGCCGTGCTGAAGGCGCTGGGGCGGGGCGGCGAGGTGACCAAGGAGCCTGCTCCCACTGCGCCCGCCAAGGAGGCCAAGAAGGCCAAGAAGGCGAGGAAGGCCGAGCCGGCCGCCGCCGCCGTCGCCGCGCCGTCGCCGACGCCCGAGCCCGAGCCCGCGCCTCCCGCCCCGCCCACCACGACCGGCGAAGGCCTGGACGACGACTTCGGGGACGCCCTGCTGGCGGGCGTCGAGTCCGAGGGCGACGGGAGGGCGGGCAAGAAGCGGAAGAAGAAAAAAGGGGTGGAGCCAGCGGCCGATCCCGCGCCCGCCGCCGCCCCCGCGACGCGGCGCGCGCGCGAGGTCGCGTTCTGATGGGGGTGGCGGGCGTGTCAACGGCCAGCGCGCGCGTCGTCCCCCCTCGCCGGCAGCGGCGCGCTCTCCCCGCCGCGCGCCCCCTCCCGTCCCACTCCTCCCGGCGCGGCTCAACCCCCGCCACCCCTCCCCACCCCCCCGCGGCCCCCCCCGCCGCCATGTACGTCATCAAGCGCGACGGGCGGACGGAGCCGGTGCATTTCGACAAGATCACGGCGCGCATCACCAAGCTGTCCTACGGACTCAACCCCGACTTTTGCGACCCGGTGAGAGAGGAGGTGGAGGGGATGGGGCGGGGAGGGGAGGCGGCGCGGCGGGCGGCCGCGCGGCGGCCTGCCGTCGCGCGCGCCATCGGTGCGCCGGGCGCGGGGCTCCCCGCGCGCGCGGCCGCCCTCGCGCCGTCGCCGGGCGCCGCGCGACCGCGCGCGGCGTCCGCGCCGGCGCCGGCGTGGCGCGCGGGCGCTGCCCGCGTCCGCGGCGCGCCGGGGCGTCTGTTTGAAACGCCGCGCGCGGCCGCCCGCCCGCCGCGCCGCCCGCCGCCGCCGCCCTCCCCCCGCCGCGACCGCGCCTTCATTGTCGCCGCCCGCGGCCGGGGCGGGAGCCGCATTCGGGGGTGCCGGAGCGCCAGCGTCGCGCGCCCCCGCAGACCCCCCATCCCCTCTTCTCTCCCTCAGGTCCTCGTCGCCCAGAAAGTGGCCACCGGCGTCTACAAGGGCGTGACCACATCCGAGCTGGACGAGCTGGCGGCCGAGACTGCGGCGAGCATGACGGCCAACCACCCGGACTACGCGGTGGTGAGAGAAGAGGGAGGCGCGGGGCGTCGCGCGCAGCGTGGGGAGGACGGCCGCCGACGCTCCTACTCCCCCTTTCTTTAGCTCGCGGCGCGGATCGCGGTGTCCAACCTGCACAAGAACACGCTCAAGTCGTTCTCGGAGACGTGAGCGGGGAGAGGGGGGGAAGGGGATCGCGCGCGCGCGCGCGGCGCGCGCGCCTCACCTCCCTCGCCTCCCCTCCCCCCCTCCCTCAGCGTCAAGATCATGCACGACCACATCAACCCCAAGAACGGCGAGATGGCGCCCCTCGTGGCGGACGAAATGGCCCGCATCGTCGCCGAGGTGGGAGACGGGCGCGGCGCGGGCGCGCGCGGTCGGCGTGCCGCCCACGCTCCACCCGCCCACCCCCGCCCACCCCCCCCTCCCCCCCCAGAACGCCGACCGCCTCGACTCGGAGATCATCTACATGCGCGACTTCGACTACGACTACTTTGGCTTCAAAACGCTCGAGCGCTCGTACCTCCTCCGCGTCAACGGCAAAGTCGTCGAACGCCCCCAGCACATGCTCATGCGGGTGAGCGTGGGCATCCACGGGACCGACATCGACAAAGCGGTGGAGACGTACCACCTGCTGTCGGAGAAATGGTTTACGCACGCGAGCCCGACCCTGTTCAACGCGGGCACCCCCCGCCCCCAACTCTCGTCCTGCTTCCTGGTCGCCATGAAGTCCGACTCGATCGAGGGCATCTACGACACCCTGAAAGAGTGCGCGTCCGTCTCCAAGTCGGCGGGCGGCATCGGCCTCTCGATCCACGACATCCGCGCGGTCGGCTCCTACATCCGGGGCACCAACGGCACCTCCAACGGCATCGTCCCCATGCTGCGCGTCTTCAACGACACCGCGCGCTACGTCGACCAGGGGGGCGGGAAGCGCAAGGGCGCGTTCGCCATCTACCTCGAACCGTGGCACGCCGACATTTTCGATTTCCTCGACCTCCGCAAAAACCACGGCAAGGAGGAGGCGCGCGCGCGCGACCTATTTTACGGGCTGTGGGTCAACGACCTGTTCATGCAGCGGGTCGAGGCGGGCGGGGAGTGGTCGCTCTTCTGCCCGGCCGAAGCGCCCGGCCTGGCCGACGTGTGGGGCGCCGACTTTGACGCGCTCTACGCCAAGTATGAAGCGGAAGGGCGCGCCAAGCGGGTCGTCAAGGCGCAGACGCTCTGGTTTGCCATTCTCGAGGCGCAAGTCGAGACGGGCAACCCGTACATGCTCTACAAAGACACGTGCAACCGCAAGAGCAACCAGCAAAACCTGGGCACCATCCGCTGCTCCAACCTGTGCACCGAGATCGTCGAGTACACGTCCCCGGGCGAGACCGCGGTCTGCAACCTGGCGTCGATCGCGCTCCCGCGCTTTGTGCGCGAGCGCGACGCGGCCCCCGCGTCGTCCGGCCGCCCCAAACTCGCCGGCTCCCTCGACGCCCCCACCCGCTACTTTGACTTCGACCGCCTCGCCGAAGTCACCCGCGTCGTCGCGCGCAACCTGAACAAAATCATCGACATCAACTTTTACCCGGTCGAACCCGCCAAAAACTCCAACCTCAAGCACCGCCCGATCGGGATCGGGGTCCAGGGCCTGGCCGACGCCTTCATCCTGCTCGGCCTGCCCTTCGACTCCGAGGGCGCCAAACAGCTCAACAAGGAGATTTTCGAGGCGATCTATTTCGCGGCGCTCGAAGAGTCGTGCGCGCTCGCCGAACGCGACGGCCCCTACTCGTCCTACGCCGGCTCCCCCTCGTCCAAGGGCGTGCTCCAGCACGACATGTGGGGCGTGTCCCCGCCGGGCGACCGGTGGGACTGGGGCGGGCTGCGCGCGCGCATCGCGCAGCACGGGCTGCGCAACTCGCTGCTCCTGGCCCCGATGCCGACGGCCTCGACCTCCCAAATCCTGGGCAACAACGAGTGCTTCGAGCCCTACACCTCCAACATCTACGTGCGGCGCGTGCTGTCGGGCGAGTTCACGGTGGTCAACCAGCACCTGCTCACCGACCTCACCCGCCTCGGCCTCTGGTCGGCCGACGTCAAGAACGAGCTGGTGGCGGCCAACGGGTCGGTCGCCGACCTCGACATCCCCGCCGACCTGAAGGAGCTGTACAAGACGGTGTGGGAGATTCGGCAGCGCGTGCTCGTCGACATGGCCGCCGACCGCGGCGCGTTCATCGACCAATCCCAATCCTTCAACGTCCACATGTCGGACGCCAACTTTGGCAAGCTCACGTCGCTCCACTTCCACGCGTGGCGCGCGGGGCTCAAGACGGGGCTGTACTATTTGAGGACGCGGGCGGCGGCGGACGCCATCAAGTTCACGGTCGACCAACAAGCCCTGGCCAAGAACAAGGCCGTGAAAGACGGCAAAGTCGCTGCCGCCGCCGCCTCCGCGTCCGCCCTGCGCGACGGCACCAACTCGGGCGCGTCGTCTGCGTCGTCCGGCAAGGCCGCCGAGTCGGACGCCGAGCGCGAGGCGCGCCTCGCGGCCATGGTGTGCTCGCTGGAGAACAAGGACGACTGCCTGATGTGCGGGTCGTGAAGGGGCGGAGGGGGAGGGGGGGAGGCGGCTGCGGCGGCGCGCCGTTGCGCGCCGCGGCCGCCGCCACCAACCCCGCCCACCACCCTTTCGGCTCCCCTTGTTCTCTCATTTCAACGGACGGCCCCCCTCCCCCGGGAGCGACCCCTCGCCACGCCCCCCCAACCACTAACACACGCCCGGCCGCCATTTTCCCCGGCGCGCCCCGCGTCCCCGCCCCGCCCCGGCCGCCACCGCGCGGGCGGCGGCGCCTCTGCCGCGTGCCTGTAAGCGTTCAAGAGTGGGCGAAGAAGAGAGGCAGACGCAGGCGTGGGAGGGCGGCGGAGACCGACCTGCGCGAGCAGGCGCCGGGCAGCTGTGCAGGCCTCACTCCTTTTCCGCCTCCGCCTGCGGCCCCGCGACCCCTGCCCTCGCCGCCGCCGCCACTCAGCATGGTGGCGGCGCGACGCCGCGCCGGCGCGGCCGCGCTGGTCGCGCTCGCGTTGGCGGCTGCGGCCGCCGGCGCGCGCCCCGCGGCCGGCCCGGCGACGCCGCTGCAGCGGGAGGTGGTGGATGGCGACGGCGGTGACCAGGTGCGAGAGGTGTGGGCGGCGCGGGCGGCCGCATTGCGCGCGCGCGCGCGGCATCGGGGCCCGCCGCCCGCCCCGACGCTCTCCCGCCCCCGGACCGCCCTTGTCGCGTGATGCAAACGTTTTGCTCGCCTTGCGCGCATTGCCCGCCCGCCCACGCCCCCTCCACCCCCCAGCCCGCGCCGCCCGCGCGCGGCCTGCTCGCGCCCGTCGTCGGTGCATTCGACGGCGGCATAGGGTCTGGACCCCAGGTATGAGCGAGACAGAGAGATGGAGGGAGTACGAAAGAGGAGGCGTGCCGAGCGCGCGAGCGTGCCGCGACCACCCCCCGTCCCCTCTCTTTCTCAGGTCACCCTCTCCGCCTCCCCCCCCCACACCGTGACCGACGACCCGTACCCCGTCTTCACCGTCGACTTCAACACCCGCCTCGCCGCGCTCGACCCCCTGGCCCTCTTTTCGCTCGCGGGCGACGGCGGCCACGACGTCGCGTACGACCCCGACCGCGGCCGCCTCTTCGTTGGCGCCGCCGTGCCAGACCCTGCCGTGGCCGCGGATCTGGTGCTGACCGTGCGCGACGGCGCGGTGGCAGACGGCGCGGGGCGGCCGAGTGCGGGCGCTTCCCTGACGCTCCGCTACCGCCCCGGCCCCCGCCCCGCCGCCGCGGCCGGCGCCATGCTGGCCAACGGCGCGTGGGGCGTGGCCGCCGCCGCGGCCGCGGGCGCGGGGGCGGCGGCGGGCGCACTGGCGCCGCGCGCGCGCGCGGGCGCGGCGGGGGCGGCGCTGCCGGGGCTCTGCCACTGGGCGCAGCGCGCGGCCTGGACCGCGTCCCTGGCCATTCCCGCGCTGCCCAGGGCGGTCAGAGACATTGGAGCATCGTTGGCCTGGTCGACGGGCGCCGCCGCGAGCCCTTTCGACGCCGCCGTGCGCGCGCGCGCCGCGCGCGGCGCGGCCGTGCTCCCCCCCGCCGGCGGCCGCCCCTTCGCCCCCGCCCTCCTGCGCGTCTCCTCCGCCGGCCGCCTCCTGGACGCGTCCCGCCTGCCCACCAACATGTCGGACGCGCGCGGCGCGGCTGGCCTCCCCCTGCCCGCGCTGCCGAGCGTCGGCACGACGGCGGCCGGCGTCGGCCCCGTGCCCGACCCGCGCCCCGGCGGCGCGCCCGCGCCGCCGCCGCCGCCGCCGCCACCGCCGCCCCCGACCGCGTTGAGGGCGGGGAGGGGGGGGAAGCCGCCGCCGGAGCCGCCGAGGGCGCCCGCGCCGGCGCCGGCAGACGGAGACGACGCCCCCGCGCCCGCGCCCGACGCCCCCGCCCCCGCCAGCCGGCGCCGCCTGCACCAGCTCACGCGCGGGGGCGCGTTTGGCGGCGCCGACCAGGTGGGTGGCGCGCGGCCGACGCCGCTGCCGCGCGCGGTCGCGGCCGACGCAGGGCCGCCCGTGCGGCAGGGGTTGCTGGGCAGGCTGACGGGGCTCAACCTGCCGCCCCTGTCCCTGGACACGCTGGCGACCGCGGCGGGCACCGCGGCCGGGACTGCGGTCGGGTTGCAGGCGGCGGCGGACGGGAGGGAGGCCGAGTCGCAACGCGCGCCGACGCCCGCGCCGGCGGCCGCAGTCCCGCTCACCGCCTCGGCCGCCGCCACCGCCCAAAAGCCTCCCTCCGTCCCGGTGCCTCCGCGCCGCGACGAAGACTCCAAACGCCCCGCCCCCCGCGCCCCCCGCGCGGGCACGCCGTCGCCGCCGCCGCCGGGCGGCGCGCCGCCGCCGCCGCCGTCCACGCCCCTGCTCGCGCCGCCGCCGCCGCCACCGGCCACGCTGGCCATCGCGTCCACACCGTCGGACCGGGCGGCGGCCAGTGCGGCGCTGGCGCAGGGGGGGGCGACGCTAGTGGTGACGTCTGTGCGGCGGTCGGCCACCTCCCCCCCGCCCCTCGACGCCCTGGCCGCCCTCGCGCTCGCCAAAGCCCTGCGCGCCGCCGGCACGGACGCGGTGCGCCCCTGGCTCACCGCGTCCCGCATCCTGTTTTGGTCGGGCGTGGCCCTGGCCGCGTGCTCCTGCGCGCGCGGCGGCGCGGCGCTCGCCGCGCGGCACGCGCGCGCGCGCGCGCCCGCCTGGTCAGCGGCGCCGAGGCTGGAGCTCACCGCCGGCCTCGTCATCGTGCCCGCCTGGGCTGCGGCGGGCGCTGGCTTGCTGGGAGTGGGCGGCGCGGGCGTCGGGGCGGGCGCCGGGTTGTTGGCCGCGTCGGCCGCCGCGCTCGCGGCCGCCGCCGCCGTCGTCGCCGCCGCCATCGCCGGCCGCGGCCCGGTGCCGCCGCGCGCCGCGTACGTGCTCACGCAGGCGGCCGCCGCTGCCGCCGCGGCTGGCGACGACCTCGAGCCCGCCCCGCGCTCGCGCCTCGACCGCGCGTCCCGCTTCCTCCTCGGCCCGCCCGCCCCCCCCGGCGACTGGGCCGACCCCGCCGCCCCCCGCCGCGACTTTCCCGCGCGCGCGGGCCCCCTGTTTGACGCGGCGGCCGGGCCGCCGTGCGTGCGGCGGGGCGCCACCTTCCTCGCTGACGCCTCGGGCAGCGTCGACCGCGGCTGGCTCGCGCCCGCGCCCGGCGCCGCCCTGGGCGACGGCGCGCCGGCTGCGGTGCGCGCGCGGCGGGCGGCGGCGGCGGCGCGGGCGGGGGGGGTGTTGCTCGGGGCGTTGAGAGCGGCGGCGGTCGGCGTCGCGGTGTCGGCGCCGCCGCGTCTCGGCGCCGCCCAGGCGGGCGTGCTCCTCGCCGTGGCCCTGCTCACGGTCGCCTACTTGAGAGGGCTCAGACCCTTTCGCCTGCGCGAGGACGCGGGCGCGGAAGCGGCGGGCGCGGCGGCCGACACAGTGACCGCGGTCGCCGCGCTCGGGCTCGCGTGCGCCGGCCCCGACCCCTCGTCCGCCGCCGTCGCCGCGGTCGCCACCACTATCCTCCTCGCCCAAGCCGCCGCCCTGGCCGCCACCGTGACCGCGCGCGGGCGCCTGTCGCTGGCCGTGCTGCGCGGCGCGGCGTGGCCGCGCGGGCCGCCGCTGTCAAAGAAAGGGGCGGCGCCGGGGCAGCGCGTTGCCAACGCCGCCAACACTCTGCTCCGCATCGTGCGGTCGGACCCCGACTGGTTGGCGCGCAAGTACTACTCGCGGTGGGTGGCGGCGGTGGCGGCGGCAAAGGCGGGCGAGGGCTCGCCGTGGTGGCGCCCGCGCGGCGCTCGGCTGTCCCCTCGCCGCCCGTCCCCCGTCCTCACCGCCCGCCTGCGCCCGCTGGGGCTGCCGCCGCTGCCGCTGCCTTCCCCGCGCGACGGCGACGACGGCGGCCCCGCGGCCGCGCTGGGCACGCCGGGGCGCGAGGGAGGCGTCGACGCGGCGGGCGGCGGGTCGCCCGATGCCCTGCTCCCGCCTGGCGCCGCGCCCGCCAACACGCCGAGCAAGGAGCGGAGGCGCAGGGTGGGTGCAGCGCCCGGGGACCGGCTCAAGCGCGCCGGCGACCGGGTCAAGGCCGCGGTCGGCGCGCTGGGCGCGCGCCGCGCGGGCCGCAAGCGCGGCAACGACGCCGAGTGACGGCCCTGCTTTGAGGCGCGGTGTGAGGGAGCGATTGTGTGACACGCGGCGCCGTTGCGAGCGCAGGGAGAGGGCCCGCGGCGTCACCGCGCCGCCCCCCCTCCTCTCCCGTTCCTCCCGCCGCGCGCGTGCTCCACCGCGTACATGCGCGCCAGGGACGCAAACCCGCGCGCGTCCCCCGCGCGCAGCAGGTTGCCGGCGTCGCAGTTGAGCGGGGAGTCGGGGGCGGGGGAGGACAGGAGCGCGCGGACCGCGTGGCAGACCGACACGAGCGTCCAGGCCGGCGACCACGCCCCCTTTAAGATGTCGACGCACACCTCCCCCGTGGCGAAATGGATGTTGGGGTGGAACACGCGCGTCGCAAAGGTGAGGGAGGGGGGGTGGAGGGGGTAGGCGTCGGGGACCGCGATCCGCACCTCGAACTCCGACCCTTCGTACGGCGTCCCGGGCGGGCCGGCCAGCCACGCGGTCCAGCGCTGCACGTCGGCTTCGTCCGGGACGAGGTCGATGCCGGCCTCGCGGTCGGGGGAGCGCGCAAACTCCTTGTACTCCTGAGGGCGAGCGGGCGGGCAGAGGGGGGTGGGCGCCGCGGCGGCGGCCGCCTCTCTCGCCGCTTGCCGGCGCTCGCGCTCGATCTCTGTCGCTGACCTTCATCAGGCGGGACCGGGCGCCCGCCATCGCGGCGGGCGGGCGGGGCGCGGCGGGCCGATGGCGCCGCGGAGAGTGATGGGGTACGTGCGCGCTGCCTGCCCCACACACCACCGCCCGCGCCGCCCCGGTGCGCGTGCGGCCGATGCGCTGACGCAGCGGTTGCCCCCGCCCCCTGAACAGCCGCCGCTGCCGCGGCCATGGCATCGCCGCGCGCGCCGCGCCCGCCGACGGCGCCCGTCGCGGAGGCCGGTGCGTCCGTGGGTCGGCGCTCGAGTGTCGGGAGCGTGCGGGAGACGCGCCAAGCCCCAACTTTTTGTCCCCAGACCCTGTCGCGGCCGAAGCGCCGACCGACGTCGCGCTCGACGCCCGCCTCCTCGCCACCGTGCGCTGCCCACGCACCCGGGCCGCCCTGAAGCGCCTGCCCCGGTGTGCGTATTCCGCCACGTCGGCGGCGACGGTCACAGTGGCCACGCTCAACTGCGGCGGCGTGCCTCCTCCGCCCGGCCTCGACCTGCGCCCCTGGCTCGCGCCGAGGCCCATGGACGGTGTGGGGGATGGAGGCGAGGGCACTGGACCCCCCCCGGGCGACGGCGACTGCCCCCCGCTGTGCCACCCCCTCCCCGCCCTCGTCGCGGTCTGCCTCCAAGAGGTCGTCCCCCTATCCCCGGCCAACGTGCTCGCCGGAGGCGTTACAGGCGGCGCGGACGAGTGGGAAGCCGCGGTGGCGGCGGCGCTCGAGGCCGCGGCGGCCGACGCGGCGGCCGCCGCGGGCGGCGGCGAGGGCGACGCCGACGCCGGCCCCGCCTACGCCCGCGTCCCTTCGGGCGCCGTCTCCATGGTGGGCCTGCACCTGGCGCTGTGGGTGCGGTCGGACGCGGCGTCCGACGTCAGCTGCGTCGACGCGGCGGTCGCCGCCGCCGGGTTCGGCGGCGTCCTGGGCAACAAGGGCCTCGTCGCCCTCCGCCTCCTCCTCCGCGACACGTCGCTGGTGATCATTGGCGCCCACCTCCCGTCCGGCGACGGCCCGGGCGACGCGGGGCGGCGGGACGCGTGCGCGCGCGACGCGTTGAGCCGCGGCGTGTTTGCCGCCGCCGACCCGGCCCTGCCCCCCGCCCACCCCTGGCGCGCCCGCCCCCGCCTCGCCACCGCGGCCGCCGACGCCGACGTCGCGTTCCTGGTGGGCGATTTGAATTACCGCCTGATCGCCCCGGGCCGCGCGGTGCGCCGCGCGCTCGCCGCGGGCGACGCGGCCAAACTCCCTTTCCTTGACGAACTCGCCGGCCCCGCCGCCGCCGCGCGCGGGTGCCCGTTGGCCGGGTGGAAGGAAGGCGCTCTCTCTTTCGCGCCCACGTACAAGCTGGTGCCGGGGGCGCGGCGTTATTGCGGAGGGGGCGACGACGGGAGCGCAGCGCGCGCGCCGCCGACGCCGGGCGGCGACGGCGTAGAGGGCGCGGATGCCTCCACTGACGACCCGGCAACCGCGCGCACGCCCGCCTGGACCGACCGCGTGCTGTGGCGGGAAAAGGGCCCCACCCCCGGCGACGCCCCGTCAGCCGACGCCCCGACCCCCACCTCTGTCCGCCGCGCCGCCCTACTGGCCTACGGGTCAGCGCCCGACGTCGACGTGTCGGATCACCGGCCCGTGGTGGCCACCTTCGACGTGGCGGTCCGCGCGGTCGACCCTGGCGCGCTCGCCGCCGCCGCCGCGGCCGCGCGCCGCAGCCTCGACGCCGCCGAATCCGCCGCCGTCCCGCGCTGCGAGGTGCACCCCAAATCTCTCTCCTTTGGCACCCTGGAGCGCGGGGACGCGGCGCGCGCGGGGCTGGCGATTACCAACGTCGGCGCGACGACGGCCCACTGGTCGTTCGCCCCCCTCGACGGCCGCCTCTTTGCCGACGGCGGCCCTGACAACGACCCTCGCCCGTGCCCGCACTGGGCCTCCCTGCACCCCGCGGCCGGCGCCCTGGCGCCCGGCGAGTCGGCCTGCGTCCGCGTCGCCGCGCGCGCGGGCGCCGGCCCGCGCGGCGCGGCCGACGCGGTCGCCGGCGCCGACGGGGCGCTGGATGCAGTGCTCGTCGTGCGGGTCGAGGGGGGGAACGATGAATTTGTGGCGCTCGACGGCGCGGCGCGCCCGTCGTGCCTCGGCCTCGCCGCGTCGCGGCTCGCGGCGCTCGCCCGCCCGCTCGTCCCGGACGACGCCTGGGCCAGGGAGGTGGTGGATGAGGGACGCGCCACCGACACCGCGGTCACTGTCCGGTTGCCCCCGCTGCGGACGGCGAGCGGGGCGGTGGAGAGCGGCGGCAAAGCCGCTCTCCCCGCCCCGACCCCGCCCGCCCCGCCATCAGCCGTTTCCGTTTCGTCCTCCGCCGACTACTACTCGCCCGCGTCCTCCCTGGCGTCCAGCCTGGGCGGGTCGTCGCCGTTTGGCGGCGGCAGCGGCGGCGACGGGGGAGGGCTGGGCCCGTCCCGCTTGCGCGCCGAGGGGCGGCCGGCCGACGGCGAGGGCGATGGAGAGACAAGGTCTCGGTCCGGGTCCGAGCCGCCCGCCGCGGCGGGCGAGGGAGAGAGGGACAAGGAGGCGTCACCCGTCCCCCCTCCCCCTCCTCCCCCTCCTCCCCCTCTCCTCCACGGCCTCCCGCCTCCCGCCACCCCGTCCGAAACCCTCATCCCGCCCGAGTGGCGCGCCCTGCTCGCCTTCCTGGCCGCGCCCGGCTCCGGCGCGACGCCCGCGCTCGTCGCGCACGCGGCCGACCGCGCGCGCGGCGCGGCGGCCGCCGCGCACCGCCCGGCGGCCGCCGACGGCGGGTGGGAGGATGCCGGGGTCGATTCACTGGTGCGCGCCCTGGACCGCGGGCGGCCGCTGCCGGAGGGGACGCACGCGGCAGACGCGGCGGCGACCCTGCTCACGCTGCTCGCCTGCCTACCCACCCCCCTCGTCCCCGCCACCGTGTCAGCCGCGTGCGACGGCGGGCGCGCGCCCAAGCCGGCGGTCCTGGGCGACGCGCTGCGGCGCGAGGCGGCGGCGGCGGAGTTTGCGTCCGCGCTCGCGGTCGGCGCGGCGCTGCGCGCGGTCGCCGCCGCCGCGCCCGACCCCGCGGCCGCGGTGCAGACGCTGGCGGCCGCGACAGCGGATTTCTGGCTCGGCCCCGCGCCGGCGGCGTCCATCGGCCGCGTCTCGGCGGCGGGCGACGGCCTCGCGCGCGCGCCCGCCGCCGCTGTCGCGGGCCTGCAATCCGCCGCCGACGCCGCGGACGCGGTGGACGCCGCGCGGGCGGCCCTGGTCGCGGCCGTCATCGAGTTTGGCGGGCTGTGGGGCGGCGGGTGAAAGGAGAGGAGGGGCGAGGCGGGGCGCGTTGCAAGACCCTCCCGCACCCCTCCCGCCCGCCCGCCCGCGGGCTCACCCTCGCCCGTCACTGGACGCAGCACCCTCCCTCCCCCCCCGGCAGCACGGGCAACCCATCCTCCCCAAACGCGAGCCCCGGCGCGAGGTCGTCCACGATCGCCTGGGGCGGCTGCCCGCACGCCTGCATCTCCTGGAGGAGGGTCAGCAACGCCCCCATGTCCGGCTCGTCCGCCTCGTATAGGGTCACCACATTGCAGATGACGGCGTGCTGGGTCTCGTAGCGGGCCCGGTCGGCGGGCGGGAGGGACGGGCCGTGCTCGGAGAGCCACGCGGGGTACTTGGCGGCAATCTCTTTCATCGGCTCCGCCATCACGTCTTTGGCCAGCATGGCGCCCAGCACCTGCCCCGCGATGCCGTCCAGGGACAGGGAGGATGGAGCGGGGTCGGCGTCGCCGGCGCTGCCGCCCGTGTCGGCCGCGGAGAGCGAGGCGAGCGTCGCCTCGAGGCGGGCGAGCAAGGGGTCGAGGGCGGGGTCGTCGTCGTCATCTCCATCGCCGCCGCCGGCCTGGGCGAGCTGGGCGGCGAGCGCGGCGAGCGTCGCCGCGTCGGGCGCCGGCGCGGGCCTAGGCCCGGCGCGCGCGGGCAGCCTCGGCCCTCCTCCGTCCCCGCTGCCCAGCGCCGCCGCCCTGAAATCAAAAGGTGGCGGCGCCCGGGGCTGCGCCGGCCGCCGGGGCGGCAGCGGGTCGAACGCGCGCGCCGCAGGGGCGGCAGGGGGCGCAGCCGCCGCGGGGCGCGCCGGGCCGGCCGGCGGCGCACTTGGCACGTCGAAATCGGCGAGCGCGTCTGACGGAGGGGCGGAAGGCGGTGAGGAGGCAGCGGCACGCGGAGTTGCGTCCCCCATTCCGCCCCACGCGCTCACACACCATCCAACAGGGAGTCCAGGGCGTCCGATGGCGCGTCGGCCGCCATGGCGAGCGCGCGGGCGGCGCCCCGTCGCTGGCTGCGGACAGTGCGCGCGGCGCGCGGCGGTCGCTGCCGCCACTCTCCTACGCGCCCGCCCCTCGGCCCGCCGCTCGAGGTGCGCGGCGATCGCGGCGCGCGCCCCGGAGGGAGAGTGGCGCTCCCCGCGCGCCCTGCCGCCCCCTGGCCCCGCCGCCCCGTCGCGGCATCGGTCGCGCGCGCGGCCGCCCGCCCGCGGTCGACCGCGCCCCGCCCGCGGCGGCCGCGGCTTGCGCGCCACATCGCGCCCGAGGGCGGCCGAGGCCGGCGCGCGCCCCCCGCGGCGCGCGGCCCGCGCAGCGCTGGCGCAAAACTTTTCGGACGCGGCGGACACGCCGCGGCCGCACCGCCTCACGCCGCCACCCCTCCCACTCCACCCCCAGCGCCGCAGTCGCCATGTCGTCGTCGGCGTCCAAGCGCATCCAAAAAGAGCTCGCCGAAATCTCGCTCGACCCGCCCTGCAACTGCTCTGCCGGCCCCAAAGGCGACAACATGTTTGAGTGGGTGTCGACGATTCTGGGGCCGTCGGGTGAGAGGAGGGCGAGGGGTGGCGGGCGGGGAGGAGGGTCGGACGCGCGCACTTTTCCCACCCTCGTCCGCCTCCCTCCCCCCTCCTGTAGGCTCGCCCTACCAAGGCGGCGTCTTCTTCCTGGACATCCACTTCCCCGCCGACTACCCGTTCAAGCCGCCCAAGGTGCGTGGGAGGAGGGGGGGGGGAGGGGGGAGGGAGAGGGGTCGGTGTCTTTGTTTCGCGGCCGTTCTCGCCGCGCCGGGAACGTGAAGGGCGCCGCCACCTCACACGCCCCTCTTCCTCCTCGACCAGGTCGCGTTCAAGACGCGCATCTACCACTGCAACATCAACTCGTCGGGCGCCATCTGCCTCGACATCTTAAAGGACCAGTGGTCGCCCGCGCTCACCGTGTCGAAGGTGCTCCTCTCCGTCTGCTCCCTGCTCACCGACCCAAACCCCCGTGAGTCGAGGGGGACGGGGGCGTTGGCTGCGTCGTGTCGCGCCCGTTTTTGGTGGGGGTGCGCCCCCCTCCCGACCCCACCCCACCCCACCCCCTCCCCCCTCCCCCCAGAGGACCCGCTCGTCGGCTCCATCGCGCAGCAGCTGCTGGCCGACCGGGAGGCGCACGACAAGTCGGCGGCCGAGTGGACGCGGCGCTATGCGCAGGGGTGACCGGGGACGGGGGGCGGGGCGGGGGCCGCGCGCGGTTCGCGCGCTCGCGCCCCTCGCCCCCCCCCCACACACGAGCCACTGCCATGACTTGCCCGTCCCTCTGCGCCCCGCGACCGCGCCCGGCGCCGCACCGGATTTTCCCCGCCGGCCGCGCGCGCCGCGCCGCCGTCGCCCCCGCCACTGCAACCGCGCGCGGACCCTCGGTTTCACAAGCGGGCTCTCTCTCTCTCACGCCGCCCTCTTGGCAGCGCGGCGGGCGGGCGCCGCGGCGCCCCGCGCGCCCCCCCGAAACCGCGCGCCCCGCCACTGCTCGGCCGCCCCCGCCCCCCACGCCCACGCCAGCCCCGCCGCGACCGCGACCGAGGTGGCGGCCAGCGGCGCAAAGGGCACGCGGGGGGCGAGGAGGAGGGGGTGCGCGACGGTGGACGCGAGTTCCACCGCCGCGAGCGCGGCGGCGACGCGCCGCCCCTCCCGCCCCAGCCCGCCGGGAAGCCACGCGTCGCACGCGGCCGCGTGAGCGAGCAGGAGCGCGCCCCCGACGGCGCGCTCGGCGGGGGGGAGGAGGGGGAGGAGGCCGTGGAGGCCGGGGAGCGCGACGCGGAGGTACGACCGCGCGCCCTGTTCATTCGCGCCCGCGCCCAGGGCCGCCAGCAGGATGGCCGGCACCACCGCTTTCTCGTGCACGTGGTAGCCAAACATGAAGGCGGAGAGGAGGCAGTAGGAGGCGGCGGCCGCGACGGACGCGGGGCGCGGCCGCGCCGCCGCCGCGGCGAGCGCGGGGGCCTGTGCGGCCACGACGAGGGCGGCGGCGAGGGCGGGGCCGGGGGCGGGAAGCAGGCCAAACTGGGCGGGGCCGACGAGGCCAGCGGCGAGGCCAGAGGCGGGGGCCGCGGCGCCCGCGCCGCGCGCGACCCTCTTCGCGACCGCGCACGCCGCCACGTCCGCCGCTGCGTACAGCGCCCACGCGTTGCCCGCCCAATAGGCGTGCAGAAGGCCGCGGTCAAACGGGAAGAGGCGGGAGAGCATGGCGGGGAGGGTGGAGGCAAAGGGGGCGAACGACGCGGCGACGACGGCGGCGACGCCCGCGGCGGACGCCGCCAGGCTCGCCGCGCCACGCGCCCACCCGAGCGCCGCGGCCCGCGCCAGCAAATAGACCGCAAACCAGGGCCCTAACGAGGCAAAGAGGTGCTTGGCGCAGACGAGGGCGGCGAAAAGGGTCGCGGCGGCCGCGTCGCGCCCGCGGGACGCGGCCGCGACCGACGCGAGGAGCAGGCCGCACAGCCAGCCGTTGTACTGGAAATGGATGTGGTCCAGGATGAGCAGGCCGGGGCTAGAGAGAGGAGGGGAGACGGGGTGGGGCGGGGCGGCGGTCGTGCCGCCGCCCCCGCTTTCCACCCTCCCCCTCTCGCACCTGCACACGATGAGGGCGAACGCTACCCCCCGCGCCGACGCTGGCTTGGCGCCGGCGACGGCCCACAGGGCGGCGGCGGCCAGGGCGGCGTCGGTGGCGACGACCGAGAGGCGCTGCGAGAAGAGAGGGGAGGGAGTGTCGGCATTTCGCCCGCCGCCCGGCGCCGCCGCCCACCATCCGTCTGACCACGCACTTGGAACACGACGACGCCCCACTCCTGGACCGGGCCCGCCTGCAGCGCGAGCGCCGCGGGCGCGGCCGCTCCCGCGAGCGACGCCAGCGCCCGCTGAAACCAGGCGAAGAGGGGCGGGTAGTCCAGGGTCCACTCGGACGTCGTGTCGGTGTACCTGAAGAGGAGAGAAGGAGGAAGGGACGGGCCAATGGGCGATGGCGCACCCCGCATCTGCCTCTGATTCCGCGGTTGAACACCCCCACACCACGCTCCCCGATCACACCATTGGTCCCGGGGCAGCGTGGCGGTTAAAGCCAGCCAGTGGCGGTGCACATCGAAGTCGGTGGATCGGTACGCGTGGAGGAGGGCCAGCTTGACCCCGGTGGCGGCCGCCAGCGCGCGGGCGGCGCCGGGCGGGGGCATGGGGGGCGCGGCGGCCGCGCGCGGGCGGCGCCGGGCGGGGGCGTGTGCGCCGGCGGCAGCGCACTTTCTCACACCACCCCCTCTCCCCACCTCCACCGCCCTCCGCCCCACCAGGTGCGCGCGGGACACGGAAGCCCGCGCGACGCTCTGTTTGGCGTTGGGCGCGCCCGCCGCCGCGGCCGCGGCGGGCGCGGCGGTGGCCAGCTCCGGTCCGGCATGAGACTCGCGACTCGCGACCCGCCATCCCCCCGCCGCCCGCGCGTGCCGCCGCCCGACGCCGCCCCCGATGGGGTGGCTGGCGTCCGCAGCGTCCATCGCGAGGGGCCACGGTCCGCGGCGCGCGCCCCGGACGCCGACACGCCCCCCTCCTCCTCCCAGCCCAAATGGCCTTTGCCCTCGCCTCCAAGGCCGTCAAGCCGACCCTGGCCCGGTCCCGTCGCTCGTGGTGGGTGGTGTGGTGGCAAAGGGGGTGGCTGCGGCGGGCGGGGAGGGGCGGGGAGGGCGGGGAGGGGGCGGCATGCCCGGGGCGGCGGCCGCGGAAAGGTCGCGCACTTGCGGGCGCGCGCGGCGCCCGGCCCCGCCCCATCCCGCCCGGCGACCTCGCGCGCATTGCGGGCGCGACCTGGGGGCGGGGTGGGGAGCGTGCGGGCGCCGCGCGAGGGCGGGAGGCTGCGCCCTCCGCCGCGGCCGCCATCCACGTCGCCCCCGCCCTCCCGCCCCCGTCGACCCCCCCCTTTTTCCCCCATTTTCAGCGCCACCGCGCCCCGCGCCCAGGCCGCCGGCCGCGCCGTCATCGAGGCCGGCCCGACCGCGACCCCGTTTGACAACTTCAAGTTTGCGCCGATCAAAGAGTCGACCGTGTCGCGCGCGATGACGTCGCGCTACTTCAAAGACCTCCACGACTACGCCGAGTGCGACGTGATCATCGTCGGCGCGGGGTCGGCCGGCCTCTCGTGCGCGTACGAGCTGACCAAGCACCCGGAGGTCAAGGTGGCGATCATCGAGCAGGGCGTCGCGCCCGGCGGCGGCGCGTGGCTTGGCGGGCAGCTCTTCTCCGCCATGATCGTGCGCAAGCCGGCGCACCACCTGCTGGACGAGCTCAAGGTCGAGTACGAGGACGAGGGTGAGGGGTGGGGGGGGGCGAGAGGGCGGGGAGAAGGATGGTGGGGCGGGGCCGCCGGCCCCGATCCACCCGCCAATCCCCGCCCACACCCACCCTCTCCGCCTCCCTTTTTCAGGCGACTACGTCGTCATCAAGCACGCCGCCCTGTTCACCTCCACCCTGCTCTCCAAGGTCCTGGCCGCGCCCAACATCAAGCTCTTCAACGCGACGGCCGCCGAGGACCTTGTCGTGCGCGACGACCCCGTCGTCGGCCGCAAGGTGGCGGGCGCGGTCACCAACTGGACCCTCGTCTCGCTCAACCACGACACCCAGGTGCGAGGCGAGGGGAGGAGAGGTGTGGGTGGCTGCGCGCTCGCGCCGACCGACCCGTGCCCAACCCCTCTCCCCCTCCCCCCCCCTCCCCCCCCCCAAGATGTGCATGGACCCCAACGTGCTCGAGTGCAAGGTGATGGTCTCCTCCACCGGGCACGACGGCCCGATGGGCGCGTCGGGCGTCAAGCGCCTGCAAAACCTCGGCATGGTGACCGGCGTGCCGGGCATGGGCGCCCTCGACATGAACACCGCGGAGGACGCGGTCGTCAACCACACGCGCGAGGTCGTGCCGGGCATGGTCATCTGCGGCATGGAGGTCGCCGAGGTAGGGAGACGGGAGCGAGGAAGGGAGGTCGGGGTGCCGCGTTTGCCGCGATCGCGCCAATCGCCCACCAATCCCTCCCTCCCTCCACCCTCTGCACCCCCAGGTCGACGGCTGCCCGCGCATGGGCCCCACCTTCGGCGCCATGTTCATGTCGGGCCAGAAGGCCGCGCACGTCGCGCTCAACTCGCTGCGCCGCCAGGCGGGGCAGGCCGAGGTCGAGGCCGCGCCCGCTCTCGCCACCGAGGAGATGCTGTTTGCCAAGAACGCGTGAGCAAGAAGCCGCGGGTAAAGAAAGCAAGGGCCGGCCAGGGCGCCGCCGCGCCAGCGCGCCAGTGCGTGGCGGGGCGGTGCGCGGTCGCCGGCCGGGGGGGTGAGGAAGGGCGCGCACGCGCGGGCGGGCGAGGCGGGGGCGCCGCGCGCTTGTATCTTTGGCCCGCCCCGCGGGGTGCCCAAAAAAAAAAAAAAAAAACATCGAGGGGTGGGGCGGGAGGCGTCGGCGGCGCCGCGCGCCCGCCAGCCGCATCCCCACGACCGCTGCTCTCTCTCTCTCGTAGCATCGATCGGCGCGCGCCCCACACAACCCCCACCCAACTCCCTCCCGCCCCTCACTTTTTGGACGGCAGCACGCCCGTCACGTTGAGCACGTACCCCGACGCCGCCAACCACCCGGTGACTTGGAGCACGCGCGGCATGAAGAGGCCGAGTAGAGGGGCGTGGGAAGCCGCCTCCAGGATCAGGCCGCCGACCCCCAGCACGATCAGCACCGAGTTGAGGGGCAGCTTGGGCGACCCGCCGGCGGCGGGCGACCAGCCGGCGCCGGAGGAGCCAGAGTTCGTGAAATCGACGACGGCCAGCGCGGTCGGCACGATGTCAGCCAACGGCGCCCGCACCGCCGCCCGGGCGTCGTCCGCCACGTCGGCGTTGAGCACCGACCCCTTGGGGGCCAGGGTGGTGGGGTCGACGGCGGGGGAGGAAAGGATGAGCGACATGAGGTACGCGACGCCCGCGGCCGCGCCGGCGGGCTCGGCGGCCAGGGAGAAGAGGACGTTCAGGCCTGAGGGGAAGTTGGGGGTGGGCGGGTTGTGGTTGGCGTGTCGGCGAAGGTCGGGGGAGGCGGATAAGGGGGGTTCGGTCCGCGCGGCGAGGCGTGGCTTTCCACGGCCGCCGGCGCCCCCCTTTGACGAAAGACACGTCGCAGATTGCCGTGGCGGCGCCACGGGCGCGGCCGCGGCACCGGGCGGCCGCCGTCGCGCGTGAATGCGGCCGCCCACGCCGCCGCGCCCCGACGCGACGCCCTCCAATCCTCTCTTCTCACCCGGAATGCTGTGCGCCACCGCGTCGGCCACCACCGCGGCCGCGTACGGCGCCGCGCCCTCCAGCGTCGTCAGCTTCTTAAACTCGTCATCCGATTTCTGGGCGGTCAACACGCCCACCGCGGCGGGGACGACGCCGCACACGGAAGATGCCAGGATGTTGACAAAGAGGTTGGTGTCCAGGCCGGCGCGCGCGGGGGTGGCGGGGCGGCGGGCGATGCGGCGGGCGCCCGCGAGCCGCGCGGGGCGGGCGGCGGTCGGGGCGGGGGCGGCCAGCATCAAGAGGGAAGGGGAGAGGGTGGGGGCGGGACCGATTGGGGTGTGCGAGCGACCGACGCCCGACGCGGCCGCCTAACCCGACCCCGAAGCCGGCGGCCTTTACAGTGACTCCCCCACGCCCTCCTCCCCCTCACGCCACCGCCACGGGCTCCGCCTTGACGCCCCCCGTCTCCAGCGCCGCGATGTCGGCCGCCAGGCGCCGCGCCTCGCCCGCCCAGTCCATCGGCGCGAGCGAGTGCACCGCGAGGCGGCGCCGCCGCTCCCCGTTGTACTCCTGCGTGCGCGACTGCACGCGCAGGACGTATGGCGTCCACGCGGCGGCGGCCAGGACCTTGGCGGCGGCCGCCGGCGAGTCGTCCTTCAGCGAGGCCAGCGCGTCAGCCGTCATCCCCAGCAGCGCGGTCGCGGCCTCGTCGAACAGCGACAGGGACGCCTCCCCCGTGCCGTCGGCCGCGGCCGCGGTCAGCACGTAGCGCCGCGTCATGGTGGGGTGCAGGGTTTGGTCGTACTCGCACCACCACCCGCCGTCTTTGGCGACGACCTTGCGGTTGTGCTCGGGCGCGGCCGCGTACCACAGCGTTTGCTCGGGGTCGACCAGGGTGAAGGTGGCGACGACGGTCGAGTAGTCGGGTTTGGCGTCCGGGGGGGGGAGGGACTCGCCCTTGGCGCGCGGGTCGAGCGACGCGAGGGTCGCGCGGGCGCGGGGGCCGCCCGCGCCGCGCGCGCCGGCCATGCCCTCGCCGGCGGGGGTGAGGGTGGTCGTCGACCCGTCGGCGGCCCACCACGCGCGCAGCGCGTCGGCGGCCGCCCCGTCCGCCGGCTCCATGGTGAGCGCCGACCGCCCCAGCGACGACAGGGACACGCCGTTGTAGTCGCCGACGCGGCAGGAAGAGGCGGACAGGACGGGGGGGGGCGCGCCCGCCGCCGCCGCGGCGGCCGCCGCCGCCTCGAGCTCGGCCCCCACCCCTTCCGCCGTCGCCCCCCACAGCGTCAGCGTCACGCTCCGCCCCGACGCGTCGGCCAGGGTGACGTCCCGGCGGGCGAGCTCGGCGTCGTCCGATTTGCGCTTGACCGAGCCGAGCGCCGCGACCGCGACCGCGAGGCCGACGACGTCGACGGGCGCCTTCTTCCCCACCCGGGCCGCCAGCTTGTCCAGGGTGACGTAGGCCAGCGCGGCTTGCATGCCGGCGTCGTCCGCGTCGGCGGACGCTTCCACGAGGGCGGTCGGCCCAAAGTCGAGGCAGTAGTCGTTGCGCACGTTGGAGTACGCTTTGTTCGCGGGCTTCACCTTGCCCTTGGAGAAATAGTAGATGCCGTCGACCGCGAGCGCGGGGTGGAGGCGGTCGGCGGCCTCGCGCCAAAAGGTGGCTTCGACGGGCGTGCCGTTGGCGTCGACGAGCTCCGCGGAGAACACGCTCGTCCCCGACGCCGTGCTCCGCAGCGGCCCCTTGGACGTCACCTTGGCGCGCACGGTCCAGGTGGCCGAGTACGGGTTGAGGGTGTGGATCGGTTGCGCCGCTTTGCGCACCGACGCGAGCGCCGACGCCGACGGCGGCGCGGGGCCCGGGGTCGCGGCGAAGCCGGGGCGGGTCGCGGCCGCCGGCGTGCGCGCGACCGCGGCCGCGGCGGCGTCCGCGGAAGGCGCGCCGCCGGCGACGGTCAGGTCGGCGACGACGGCTTTGAGGCCAGACGCCAGCGAGTTGATCGTGTAGTCGGTGAGGGAGACGACCGACCCCACCGCCACCGCGCCGGCGGCCACCATGGCCGACGCCTGGGGGGAGGGGGGGTGGGGTGGTGGGGTTGGGCGTCTCGCGGCCGCCGCGGCGGCGCGCGCGCGCGTTCGAGCGGCGCGCGCGCGCCATCCCGCCCTCCCCCGCCCGCCTCCTCCTCCCGCCGCCCCACCTGGGTCGAGAAGATGGCTTCCACGGAAACCGCACCGTCGGACAGCGTGGCGGTGTACTTGCCGGTGGCGCCGAGCGGCGCAAGCGCGGCGACCTGATTGGAAGGGGGTGGGGTGGGGTCGGGGAGGGCGCTGCGGGCGCCACGGTCGTCCCTCGCGGCGCCATCGCGCCGCGGCCGTCGTCTGGGGGACGCGGACGGCGCCGCGGCGGCCGCCGCGCCGCGCGCGCGCGCGCGCGATTCGGCGGCGCCCCGCCCCCTCCCCTCTCCCTCCTACCTTGAGCACGACGACCTCGTTGGCGTCGAAGCCGTCGGCGAGCATGCGCGACGCGGCGCCGGGGGTGAGCGCCATGGTGAGGGGGGGAGAGGGGAGAGGGACGGGAGTGGCAGTCCGGCTGCCGCGCGCTCGCTCGGTTCTCACAACGCGCCCGCCGCCGCCAGCCGCGCCGCCACCGCGTCCAGGAAGGCGTCGTCCGACGCCAGGGCGAGCAGGGCGCGGCGCACCGCGTCGCGCGGGGGGGGGGGAGGCGGGGCGCGCGCGGGCGCCGCCCGGCCCCCGCCCCCTCCCTGCTGCAGCAGCGCCGTGAGCGCCGCGCCCGCGCCGCCGTCGCTCCGAGGGGGAGCGGGCGGCGGCGCGGCGGCGATGCGGGCGTTGGCCAGCATGCCGGCGAGGCGGTTGGCGTCGACGGCGGAAGCGGCGGCGGGCGGCGGCGGCGCGGGCGCCGCCGTCGGCGGCGGCGCCGACCCACCTGCCCCGCCGCCCCTCCCCAGCGGGTCGTACCCCGGCGCCAGCGTGGCAGGCGTGTCCCAGAAGCCGTCGCCGCCAGAGGGAGGCTGGGCGGGGGCCTGAGCGGGCACGGGCGCCGGCGCCGGCGCCGGCGCGGGCGCCGGCGCGCTCGCCGCCCCACCCCCAGCCGCCAGCCCCTGCAGCCTCTGCACGAAGCCGCCGCACGCGGCGGCATCATAAAACCAGACGCCCATCACCTCGTCGCCCGCGTTGCGGTAGAGGAGGTAGGGAGCGGCGTCCTCAAACTGGAACCCGCCCTGCACGTCTTCGGCGTAGTTGGTGGTTCCCTTTTTGTTCAGGATAAATAGTTGATAAGTGGGCGCGACTGAGCGGCGCAGCAAGAAGAGGGAGCCTTCCACGTCTTTGCGGCGCTGAGAGAAAGAAAGAGAGGATGGAGCGTCGGCCGCGTCCGGCCCTCCCGCCCCGACTCCACCCCTCCATCTATCCCTCTCTTACCCAGGCCGAGGACGCCGTGTCGTAATCGTAGAGCGCGACGTGGCCGGGCGACTCCAGGACCTGGGGGACGGTGGGGAGGGCGCATCGGGCCCCGCGCTCCCTCTCTGGGCCCGCCGCGGGCGCGGGGGGTACGGCTGGACCCTGATCGCGGCGCCGCGGCCGCCCCCGGGGTGCGCGCCCGCCCCCGGGGTGCGCGCCCGCCGCGCCCCCGCTCTCTGACCTCTTCGACGGCGGGGTCCAGCCGCTTGAGCACGGCGAAGTTGAGGTCCGCCGCGGAGCGCGCCATGGTGCTGGGAGGAGGCGCGCAAGGAGGGGGGAGGTAGGAGAGAGTGGGCGCAATCGGCGCACCGCGCCCGCCACACCCACACCCCTCCCTCTCCACCCCGCCCTCCACACTTGCACCATGGACATCGCCAACGCCAAGACGCGCGCCAACGCGGGCATGCTGGCGTCCCTTGTCGGCCGCAAAGTGCTGCTGGTCGGGCGGGTGAGCAAGAAAGGGGGGGCGGGGGACGTTGCCGCGCCTCGGGCGTGGCGCCGCGGATGCGCCCACGCCTGTGGGGTGGCCACCGGCCCGGCGGGCGCGCCCGCGCCCCCCCGGCCCGCGCGCGCGGTTCGCAATCGGCATCGCGCCCCGCCGCCGACCCCTCCTCCCCTCCTCCCTCCCTCCCTAGGTCCAGAACGTGGCCGGCGATGTCGCCACCGTGACCGCGGCCGACGGCGGGTCCGTCCAGGTCAAACTTGCCCCTGCGCTCGGCGCGGCGCTCGACGCGCCCGTCGTGGAATTCGAGGGCGTCGTCCGCGGGCCGGCCGACCTGGAGGAGACGGCGCGGTCGTCGTTCGGCGCCAACTTTGGTGAGGGAGGGGAGGGGGAGGGGCGGTGGCGGGGCGGGAGGCGCCGGCGGTTCGCGCGATTCGCGCGACGCGCGCCCCACCAACCCCTCTCCTCCCCCACCAGACATGGCCGCCTACAACGAGCTCGTCGCCAAAGCCGCCAACACGTACAAGCCCATCTTCGTGTGAACGGGGAGGGTGGGACGCGGTGGGGCGGCCCCGAATGAAACCACAGCGCCCGCGCGCGCGCCTCCGCGCCCTCCCCCTCTCCCCCCTAATGCTTCCAGATGCGCACCAGGCGGTCCTTGGACCCGGACGCGACGCCGCCCCCCGCGCCGCCCCTGCCGGGGGCGGGCGCCCAGTCGAGCGCGTAGACTTCGTCCGCGTGCCCGGGCAGCTCGGCCACCGCCTTGGTCCCCCCCCCCGCCGCGTCCCACACTTTGAGGGTGGAATCTTTGGACGCCGTCGCCAGCAGGCGCGAGTCCGGGGCCCACGCGAGGCGGTAGACCGCGCCGACGTGGCCGAGGAGCTTGGCGCGGAACGCGCCGCTCACCCCGTCCCACACCCGTGCCGACTTGTCGAACGACGCCGTGGCCAGCATGGCCCCGTCGGGCGAGAAGGCGAGGTGGGAGACGGGCGCGGCGTGGCCGTGCAGGCGGGCGGCCGGGGCGCTTGATTCAGAGGGGCGCCAGAGGAACACGGTGAAATCGTCCGACGCGGACGCGAGCGTCTCGGGGCGCCCGCGCAGGGCGTCGTCGTAGCTGGAGGAGGGGGGGTGGAGTAGGGCTTTGCGTGGGCGTGGAGGGTGCGGCGGGCACAAAAGCGCGCGCGCACAGTCTTCACCCTCCAAACAATCCGCCACCCCCCCCTCCCACCCCCCCTCACCGCTTCCGCGCCACCGCGCGCGCCTCTCCAGGGTCGGCCGGCGCGACCCCGGTGTGGTCGGTCGCCCCCGTGCGCAGGGCGGCGTCGGTCGAGAGCGCGAGCGCGTTGACCCAGTGCCCGTGGCCGCTGAGCGTCGTCACCAACGTGAACGCGGCCGCGTCCCACACGTTGATCGTGGCGTCCCGGGACGCGGTGTAGACGCGGTTATTCCCGCCCCAGGCGACGGCCGTGACGGCCAGGCGGTGCGAGGCGAGGACGGCGAGCGAGCGGCGCGTCGCCGGGCACCACACGCGCGCGGTCCCGTCCTTCGACCCCGTGACCAGCCGCGGCCCCGCCCCCGCCGCGGCCGCGTGCAGCGGCTCCCAGGCGAGCGAGGTGACGTGCTTGGTGTGCCCGCGGAGCGCGCCCGCGGCGGCCGCGCCGGGGCCGCCGCGCGCGGGCGCCCACAGGTGAACCACCGCGTCGGCCCCGCCCGACGCCAGCAGGCTCCCGTCCGGCGCCCACGCGAGCGCCAGCACCCAGCCCGCGTGCCCGGTCAGGGTGGCGGCGGGGGTGTGGAGCGAGAGGTCCCACAGGCGCACGGTCGCGTCGCCCGACCCGGTCGCGAGGCGCCCGCCGCACGGCGAAAAGGCGGCCACGAGGACCGCGTCGCTGTGCCCGGGCATGGACGCCGCACAGCGGGACACGGGGCGCACGCGGAACGACGCCTGCGGGCGGGCGACGACCGCGACGGCGCCCTCGACCGACGCCGCCGCCGCGGCGAGGTGCGCGCCGAGCGCGGTCGCGAGGGGCGCGCCCCCGACGGAGAACGCGTACGGCAGCGCGTCGGCGCCGGTCGCGCCCTTGACGCCGTTGACGAGGGCGGCGAGTTGGGCGGGGGTGACGGTGGACGGGACGTCGAGGTGCGGGCCTGGCGAGAGTGCAGGGTCCGGGTTCGGGTCGCGGTCGGTCGGCGATTGGGGCGCGGCGCGCGGCGGCTCTCCCCTTTTCCTCCACCCATAGTCGGCCGCGCGCGGTCGCGCGGCACGCGAATCGACCGCTCGCCACCGCCCCAGCCCTCTCGCGCCCCCGCGCATCCCTCCGGCCGCCGCCCGCCGCGCTCACCCAGCGCGACGCCCGCGTCGTCCAGCAGCTCAATGATGATGTTGGACGCGATCGGCGCGTCGCCGCCGGCGCTCGTCTTGCGCGCTTTGGCGGAGCCGGGGCGCGTGGCCCGCGGCGGCGGCGCCGCCGCCGCGGGCGCCGGGGGCGCGGTCATTGCGCCGGGCGCCACCGTCGCGGCGAGGGTGGTGAGGGGCGCGTGCGCGGGTCGCCCGACGGGGCGGCGCGCGGGCGGGTTGTGTGGCAAGAAGAGAGAACGCTCACAAAAGTGCAGACCCCTCCCCCGTCTCCTTAATCCGCCGCCGCCCCCGCGCGCGTGCCGCGGCGCCGCGATTTGGCGGTCGCCCGCGCCGCGCCCCGGGCGGCGCCGCCGGTGAGGCGCCCGCGCGCGGCGGCGCGCGCTTCGGCCGCGACGCGGGCAGCCACCTGGGCGCTCCTGTCCAGGGCGGACGCCGGCGCCGGCGTCGCCGGCGCGGGCGCGGCGTCCTCGGCCGGCGGCGAGCCGGCGCGGTCGCGCTCAGACCCCTCGTCGCTCGACGACGCCCCGTCGTCTTCCTCCTCCCCCTCCCCACCCACCCGCATGCCCGCCAGGCACGCCTCGAGCGCGGCCGCGTCCTTGTTGCGAAAGCCCGATGCGGCCAAGGTGGCGCCCAGGTCGGCGACGCCGTCGTCGGGCAGCGCGACGCCCGCCCGCGCGGCCGCCGACGCCGCGCGGCGCGCGCCTTTGCGCGCGGCGCGGCCGCCATCGTCGCCGAGAGGGCCGGCGGCCGCGACGCCGGCGTCGAACGAGGCGAGCGGGGAGGCGGAACGCGCGGGGTCGGCGCGCGGATCGTACCCGAGCTTGCTCGAAAAGAAGCGCGCGAGCACCGCGGCGTCCCGGTCGAACAGCTCCCGCGCGTTGGCGTGCCCCGTGGACACCATTTGCGGGAAATCGATCAGCACCAAAGACGTCGCGTCGGGGGTCAGAATCAAATTGAACTCGTTCAAGTCGCAGTGCACGAGGCCGCGCGCCGCGAGGCCCTCCATGAACCCCACGGCTTGGTCGTACAGCGATGCAGGGTCCGGGACGTCGCGCGCCCGCGCCCGGTGCAAGGGCGCGCCGTCGACGAGTGTCATGAGCACCGCATGCCGGTTGTGGGCCACGAGCGCGGGCGTCGGGAACGCTGCCGCGTGCAGCGCCTTCATGAACGCGGCTTCTTTGGTGGCGGCCAGCCTCGAGAGGGTGAGCCAGGAGTAGGCGGTGCGCGCGCCGATGTAGTCGCGCTTCGACGCGACCGCGCGGAAACTCGTCCTCCCCAACCGGTGCAGCTTGAGCGCGGCGGACGTCCCGTCCTCCAGCATCACCTCGTAGACGTCCGACTCTTTGCCGACCCCGATCTGGCGGCCGACGGCGGAGACGTGCCCGGCGAGGACAAGGGCGCGCAGCGCCAAAAAGTCAAACCCCAGCGTTGTCAGCCTGTACCCGTCGTACTTGCTCGCGTCGTGGTGCACGAGCTTGGAGCGGAGCAGGGTCGAGAGGCAGCGCACGGTGGAGCCGTGCCTGGACGAGGCGGGAGGGGTTGGGGGGTGAGCGGCCGGGCGCGCCGCCTTTCCCGTCTCTCTGTCTCTAGTCCACTCTTGATTCCCCACCTGAGGCCGGCGATGGCGTCGATGAGCGGGACGGGCACGATCTCGTGCTGAGGGAAACAGGGGAGGGGGGCGTCGGGGGGGCGCCACGCCTCTCGGCCGCCTGACGCGCCTCGCCGCAGCCCGTGCGCGGTAGCCGACGATTCTAGACTCGCCGCGGCGGCCCCCGCGCGCGCCCCGCCGCCCTGCCGCCGCGCCGCCGCGCGGCGGCCGCCGAATGCCCCCCTCTTCTCACGTTTTTCTGCCCAATCTCGATGGCGGTCAGCGTGCGGAAGTCGTCGCGCCCCAGGTGGCGCAGCACGTTGACGTCGAACTTCATATGGAGAGAATGGAGGGGGGGGCGCGAAGGGGTCGAGCGGTCTAGGCCGCGGGGCGGGCTGCGGCCGCCCTGGAAGAACTGCGCGCGCGCCGCGGTCGAGCCGGGCGCGGGCCGCGGGGCGGGCGGCGGCGTTGTGCCGGCCGGCCGTGCCGCGCCGCTCACTCTCGCCGCGGCCCACGCTCCCGCGCCCGCGTCGCCCGCCGCCTGCCGAGCGGCGGTCGCGGCCCGCCCGCCCGGCGCGAGCAGGACTCGAGCCGCCGTCTCTCGCGCACTCCCGCGGCATGGCTGACGCGGCGGCGCGGCGCGCGGCGCCCCCGGTGCGTGTTTCGGCGCGCTCCTGCCGCCTCGACTTGGGCGACGCGACGCAAGCCGCCCACCTCGCGCGGGTGGCGGGCGGCACGCCGCCGCGGTGCCCCGCGCGCGCCGCGCGCGCCGCGCGCCGACACGAAACCCCAACCCCCCAGCGCCCCGCCAAGCTCGCCTTGCCCACGGGCGGCGACCACGCTTCCGACATCGTGCTGCCGCACCCGTCGCTGGCCACCCGCTCCGGCGGCGCGGCCCACTACCCGTCCCGCTACGCTTCCACCCTCCCCCCCCCCCGCCTGCGCCCCGCCGGCCCCGCGGAGGCGGCCGGCGCGGTCGCGGCCGCAATCGCGGCAGGCGTGGTGGGCGTGGCGGCCGCGGCGGCGGCGGCGGCGGCCGACGCGGCGCGCGGTCGGCGCCCGCGCGCAGCCGCGGCGGCGGCCGCGCAACTCCTGGCGCTCGCCTCCCTCGCCGCCCCGCCCGCGGCCGCCTCCGCGGCCGCCTCCGCCCTGCGCTCGCTGGCGGCCGGCGCCCAGGACTGGACCGCGGGGACGCACGCCGCGGCGGCCGACAACGCGCGCGTGCACACGGTCGTCTTCGCCTCGCTCGCCCGCGCGGGGCCCTTTGTCCGCGCGTGCCTGCTGGCCGCCCAAATCTGGCTCTTCCTGGCCTGGCTCCCGCTCGCCCTGCTCGCCCCCCGCTTCGCGCGGTCTGCGTCGGCCGTGCTCGACGCCGCCCTGGCCGCCGCGCTCGCCGTCGCCGCCCGGCGCGCCGTGCCGGGTGGATCGCTGGCCGCGTGGGCCGACGACGGTGGCGCGGAGCGCGTGCCGGACGCCGCGGCGTCCTACTGGCGCCCGCGCGCGGGCGCGGGCGTGCGCTCCGTCCTCCTCGCCGCCCGCGCCGACGCCGTCGCCCGCGCGCTGGCGACCGCGACCACGACGCCCAGCGTCCGCAGCCCGGTGAGTGTGGGGGAGAGGAGGGGGGTTGGCGGGCGGCACCGCGGCGGTCGGCCTCGTTCTCACTTTCCCCCCTCCAAGTTTGACGCCGCCCGCCTGGCCGGCGGCGAGAAGTGACGGCGGCGGCGGCGCGCCATCGGCCTGCACCATCGGACGCCTGCTCGCCTCGCCTCGGTGGGGGGATTCGGCGCCGCGGGGCGAGGAGAGAGGGAGGGGGTCGGCGGCGCGGCGCGCGCGCCCACCCTCCTCCCGCCCTAGATCGCGTCCGCCTTTGAGCGCCCCTGGTCGTCCACCCCCTCCGACACCACCATCCCCGCCTTCCGCGCGCCTGGAGGGTTTGGCGGCGGCGGTCGGTCGCCGCCGCGCGGGCCGCCGCCGCCGTACGCGGCCGTCGCCGCGCTCGCCGCCGCCCCCAAGCACCCCGGCGACCCGCCGTCGCCCGGCGCGGTGACGTCGCTCATGGACGCGCTGTGGACGATGGCGTGAGGGGGGAGGGGGGGCGGCGGGGGCGGACCTTGGTTGGGGCGAGCGCGGCCGGCGGCCGGCCGGGGTCGGGCTCGACCCACCGCAACGCACGGCACGCACCCGCCCCGGCGCGGGCGCAGTTTTCCCGCACTTGGCACCCTGCGTGGAGAGGGGCGCGCGTGCAACCAGTCGCCGACGCGCGTGGAAACGGCGTCGCCGACGCGCGCACGCACACCCCGCGGCCTCTCCCGCCCCAGCGCCCGCGCCTCCCGCATGCTGCGCCGCCCGCGGGCGCTGACAGCGTCCCCCGCGGCCGCGGCACCGCGCCTGGCAGCTTCGGCGCGCGCGCGCGCGATGCCGCCGCGCCGGCGCGCGCCGGCCAAGCCGGCTCGGGCGCTGGACGGAGACGAGGGTGGCAGGTGCGTGTCGTGCGGGAGGCGGGGCGGGCAATGCGCCGGGCCGGGACACACGGTCCACCCCTCGGCCCCCACCGCAGCGCCCCCCTCCCCACCCCGTCCCGCCTCGCCGCGCTCGGCGTGCCGCCCCCCGAGCTCGCCGCCATCGCGGCCGTCTACTTTGTGCAGGGCTTGCTGGGCCTGTCGAGGCTGGCGGTGACCTACCTCTTGAAGGACGAGTTCGCGCTCTCCCCCGCCGACACCGCCGCGCTGATCGCCGCCGGCTTCGCGCCCTGGGTCATCAAGCCCGTGTACGGCTTTTTGAGCGATGCCGTCCCCCTGGCCGGGTACCGGCGGAAGAGCTACCTCGTCCTCTCTGGCGTCGTGGGCGCGGCGGCGTGGGGCGCGATGGCTGCCCTCGTCTCGACCCCCGCCCAAGCCCTCGCCGCCACCCTGGCCGCCGCCGCCGCGACCGCGTGCGCGGACGTCGTTGTCGACTCGATCGTGGTCGAGCGCTCGCGCGGCGCGGCGCCGGGCGCCGCGGGCTCGCTCCAGTCGCTCTGCTGGGGCGCGGCGGCTGTCGGGGGGATCGTCTCTGCCTACGCCTCCGGCGCCCTCGTCGCCGACGCGGGCCCCCGCGCCGTGTTTGCGGTGACGGCCGCGTGCCCTCTGCTGCTGCTGCCGGCGGCGGCGGCGTTGCGGGAGGAGAGGGTGGTTGGGGATGGCGGGGACGCGGCGCGGTCGCCGCCCTCCCCCCCCCCCCCCTCGATCGCGGCCCGCGCCAAGGCCCAAGCGTCCGCCCTCGTCGCCGCCGCGTCGTCCCGGTCCGTCCTCTTCCCGGCCCTGTTCGTGTTTGCGTGGCAGGCGACGCCGTCCCCGGACGCCGCGCTGTTTTATTTCTACACCGACGAGCTCGGCCTCGGCCCCGAGTTCATGGGGCGTGTGCGGCTGGCGGGCGCGGTGGCCAGCCTGGCGGGCGTGGGCGCGTACAGCGGGTTCCTCAAACGCCTCCCCCTGCGCACCGTGTTTGCGACCACCGCGCTCGCCGGCGCGGCCCTGGCCTCCACCCAACTGCTCCTGGTCACCGGATGGTCGCGCGCGCACGGCGTGAGCGACGCGGTGTTTGTGCTGGCCGACTCCGCGGTGCTCGCTGCGCTCGGCCAAGCCGCGTTTATGCCCGTCCTCGTCCTCGCCGCCCGCTCCTGCCCCCCCGGCGTGGAGGCGACCCTGTTTGCGGCGCTGATGTCGGTGCTGAACGCAGGGACCGCGGCGGGCGGCGCGGCGGGCGCGGCGCTGACCGCGGCGCTCGGCGTCACGGCCGACGACGGGTTTGAAGGCCTGCCCACCCTCGTCGCCATCTGCGTGGGTGCGTCGTTGCTTCCGTTGGCGCTGCTGCCGCTGGTGCCCAACGATGGCGAGGGAGGGGAGGGTGGGGAGGGTGAGGAGGGAAAGAAGGGAGAGAAGGGAGAGGCAGACGGCGCGGCCGCCCCTCCCCCGCGCCGGTCGGCGCGGCTCAGGGAGGCCGCCGAGTGACCCGTGCTACAGTTTCAGAACCGAATCAGCACCTCACTTGGTCAGCGCGGCGACCTGGGCCGCGACGCCGGCGGCCGCGGCGGCGGCCGCCGCCCTGCGCTCGGGCGAGCCCGCCGCATCGCGCGCCGCGACAAACCACGCCGCCACCGCCGCCCGCGCCGCCGCCAGGTCGCCCGGCGCCACCGACTTCCACGCGGGCCGGCGCGGCGCAAACGCGGCGCGCGACACGGCGTCTGCGCTGCCGCCGCCGGCCGCGAGGTGCGGCGAGCGCGGCGCGGCGCCGCCGTCGGCCGGTTGCGCCACCAGGGACGCCGCCGCCGCGCGCGCCTTGGGGTCGGCCCAGGCAGCGCCCGCGAGCGTCCCCAGCTCCCACAGCGGCTCCCGGGGCGCGGACCGCGCGGCGGCAGGCAGGTCGTGCGGCGGCGCGCCGCGCGCGCCGCCGCCAAACGACACGCAGCCGCCGCCGTCGTCCGAGTCGGCTTCCGCGATCGAGGGACGGGTGGAGGAGGCGTCGTCCGCGCCTCCCGCCCGGGCGGCAAAGCGGAGGGCGCGGGAGCGGCGCACCATTTTGTCCACGACGGCGAGGCACCCGAGCGCCGCGCCGCCCCCCGTCGGCGACCCCGCGGCCAGCAGCGCGGCGCCCGCGGCGCGTTTGGCGAGCGCGGCCGCCGCCCCGGCGTCCAGGCAGCGGCCGCCGTCGACCAAGAGGGCTTCCGCGGCGGCCACGAGCGCCGGCGCCGACGGCCCGCCGTCGGACAGCCCGCCGCAGCCATCCGTCGCCGCCGCCAGCGGCAAATCCGCCAACGCCGCAAACAGCGCCGCATGCAAAACCCCGCGGTCGACGGTGAGCGCGTCGCCGACGCCCGCGAGCGACGCCGCGGCGAGCGAGAGCGCCGCGCCGCGCACGCACGCCGGCGCGCGCGGCGACGCCAGCAGGCGCGTCAGGCACGAGTGGAGGTCGGGCAAATACTCGGCCGACAGGCCGGGCACGGCGGCGGCGAGGGCGGCGAGGGCGGGGAGGAGGAGGGGGCAGCGGGCGGCCACGTCGGCGGCCGTCAGCGGCGCCCCCGCCGACCCCGGCCGCAGCATCTCTGTGGCGAGCGCGTGCTTGATCACGCGAAAGTAGGCCTCGAAGACGGCCTCCGTGGTTTGCGAGGCGAGCAGGGACGCTTCCGCGGCGTCGGGCGTCGGCGCGGCCGCCGCGCGCGCGGCGGCGACCGGGTCCTTGGCGCGCGCCACGCGGGCGGCCTTGGCGGCGCGCACGGTGGCTTTGCGCCCCAGTTTGTGGCCGGGGAGGGCGGTGGCGCCAGGGAGGATCGTGGGCGGCACGACGGCGAGCGCGGCGAGCGGCGCCAGCACGCCCGGGTCGCACCGACACTTTTTCTTGGCCACCACCTCCGCCAGCAGCTGGGCTCCGTCCCGGCGCAGCCGGGCGGAGGCGGCGTCGCGGCCGTCCCGGAAGAGGGCGGTGAGGGCGGTGCGGGCGGCGGTCGCGACGGCTGCGTCGGCGTCGGCCGCGCGCGGCGTGAGCGCGCGCAGCACGTCGCCCGCGTGGTTGAAGTGGGGCAGGCGGACCAGCACTTCGCCCAACGCCCGCACCGCGGCGCGGCCGGCGGCGCGTCGGCCGGCGTCGGCCGGCGCGTCGCCGCGCGCCGCGGCGCGCCCGCGGTCGGCCGCCGCGAGCGCGGCCTTGAGAAAGGCCTGGTACGAGGCCAGCAGCCCCGCCTCCTTGTTGCGCAAAGCTCTCACTTCCTTGGACAGGATCGCGGCTTCCTCGGTGGGGGCGGCGGGACGGATGCGGTAGCCAGGGGCGACGTCGCAAAAAACGGCGGCCGCCGACAGCAGGCCGATGCGGGCCACCCCAGCGTCCGCCGACGCCGCGTCCGCCACCAGGGCCTTGATGTGGGGGAGGGCGTCGTCGGGCGAGGCGAGGGCGGCGGTCGCGGCTGCGGCGACGCGGGCGCGCGCGGCGGCCGGGTCCTCGGGGGCGGCGGGGGCGCGCGTCGGGCGCGTGGGCGTCGCGGGAGCATCAGCGTCGCCGCCTTCCTCCTCCTCTCCAGTGTCGGCGCCGCTGTCGATCGCCCACGACTCGGACACGGCGGGCGAGCCGTCGCTTTCGTCGCCCTCCCCGTCCTCCTCCTCCTCCACCCCTCCTTCATCCACGACAACAACCCCCGGCACCCGCATGGCGGCCGCCAGGGCGGCAGCGGCCGCCGCGGCCGACCCGGGCGGGACGACGAGGCCGGCGGGCGTTTTGACGGGGAGCGCCGGCGGCCGGTCGCCCTCGCCGGCGCCCGCTTCGGCCAAGCGCCTCCGGGGCGCGCGCTCATAGTCGGCGCCGGCGTCGTCGTCGGAGGGAGCAGGGGAGACCGGCGGCGGCTGCATGCCGGCGCCGCGCGGCGGCGGCGCGGCGGCGTCGGCGTCGGCCTCCGCCACCACATCGTCCAGGAACTTGAGGCGGGCGCCGTGCGCCGCCACAAAGGCCAGGTCGTCGTCCGACACGTCGTCGCCGGACGAGTCGGGCGCGGCCGGCGGCGGCGCCGCGCGGCCGCGGCCGCGGCCGGGGGCGGCGCCGCGCGGGCGCTTGGCGCCCCGGCCGCGCGAGGCGGCGGCCTGGGGCGGCATAGTGAGGGCGGGATGTGGGGATGTGGGGCTGGCAGGGCGGCTAGCGGCGACAAGCCGGCGGGCGGCGCTGCTGCCTCGAGTTACAGCCGACACGCGCAACCACTTGCCGCCCTCTCCATCACGTGCCCGCGGGCGGCACGTCGTCGTCGACGTCCAGGCCGAAGCGGGCGATCTCCACCTCAAACTCCGGGCCCGCCGTACCGTCTGCGCTCACCTCGACAAACACGTACGCCCCCTCCATCGCCCCGCCCGGCGTGCGCAGCTGGGCAAAGGATGAGTAGGAGTGGACGCCGCCCGGGGTCAGGGTGGGCGTCTCGCCGACGACGCCGGGGCCGGCGACTCTGTCCACGCCGCCGTCGCCGTCCTTGATCTCCCACCGCCGGGCGAGCAGGCGCACGGTCTTGGTGTCAGACTCGTTTTTGATGGTGATGCGGTACGCAAACGTGTAGAGGCGGGACTCGGGCGAGGATTGGGCCGCGATGAAAAACGATTTGACAGAGACCGTCACCCCTTGCGTCGTCGCCTTTGACGTAGTCGGCGGCGGCTGGTAAGGAGGCGGCTGCAGCGCGGCGATGGCGTCCCGGGCGGCGGCGGCAGCCGCGTAATCCTCGGCCGCGACGGCTGCCGCGAGCGCGCGCTCGGCGGCGACCAGCGGGTTGCCCGCCTCAATCTCCCGGATTTGGTCGCGCAACTCAGCCGCTTGCGCAAAGTCTTGGGAGGAGACGGCGTCGGCTAAATCGGCGCGCATGCGGTCGAGGTCGGGCGGCGGCGGGCCGGCCGCCGCGGGGCGCGCGGTGGCTGCCGCGCGGGGCGTGGCCCGGAGTGGGAGGCGACACGCGGCGCGTCCGACAGCGGGGCGTCGCATGTCGGCCGGCGGGGGTGTGCCGGAGCTCGGCCGGCGATGGGGCCGTCGCACAACCCGTCGCCGTGGCCTGGCCCCTGGCCGGGCCCCGATGGCCTTCCCGGCCACCGCTTTCGCCTACCTGGGCACGCTGGAACCGGCGCACGCCGTGCCAGCCCCCCCCGCGCCGCACACGGAACTCGTGCTCCCCGTCGCGGCCTGCTCCGGCGTCGTGCCGCTGGCGCCGGGCGACCTCGTGCCGCTGCTGGCTACTACACGGGCTGAAATCGGGGCACTGACAGCGGCGGCGACCACTGGCACGCCCTTGGTGATCATGGTGCCCGCCGGCGGCGGCGGCGACGACCCCGCCGCGGGCGGCCCGACCTCTGAGTGGGTCTCCCCGCTCGGGCGCGGCGCCCGCCACTCGCGCTTGCCGTGCGCGGCTGTTGTGGTGCGGATTGAGTGGGTGGCGCGCGACCCGCCCGACTCGCCCGGCTGTTTTGCTGCTGTGGCGGCGGCCGTCGCGTCGGGCGTCGCCGACCGCGCGCCACGGGGTGCGGCTTCCCAGCTGCCGCCAGGCCTGGCGTCGCCGCCGGGGTCGCCCGACCGGGTGGCGGTCGCGCGCGTCGTCGTGGGGCCGCCCGCCGGCGCGCCGCTCCCCCGGGAGACCGCTTCGTCCAACGCTCCCCGCGTCGCGTGGCGGGCGGTCGACGCCGCGGCGGCCGTGGCGGCCGCGGCGGCCGACCCGGCGGTGGCGCCGCTCGCCGCGCGCGTCGACGCGCGGCTCCCGCCGGCCGCCCGGCTCGCCGCGCTCGCCGCCCGCCTCGCGCTCGACCCTCGCGCGCGCGCTCGGTTACTGACCGCGCGCACGGTCGCGGCGGCGGCGGCGATGCTGGTGACGTGTGCTCGGTCGCTCGCTGCACACGGCGCGCGCTGCGGCCGGTGCGGCGCGCGCTGGACCGAGGCGCCGCCGCGGCCGCCGCCGTCCAGCCCGCAAGTTGACGCTCTGCTCGCCGCGGGGGCGATAGCGGTCAACCCGCACGGGCACACGTTCGGGCTGGCCCTCTCGGGCCTGCCCGACGACGACAGCAACGCCCCAGGCACCCTCCCCGCGCGGGCCGGCTCGCGCCTGTATTTCGATGGACCCCCCAACGAGGACGCCACCTGGCTCCCGGGGTACGCGTGGTCGGCAGCGCTGTGCGCCGACTGCGCGTGCTTTGCGGGGTGGCGGTTCGACCCGGTGGGCGGCCCGGGCGCGCCGTTTGTCGCCCTGCGCCGCAGCGCGCTGGCCGACCCGGCGCCTGATTGAGGTGGGGTGGCGGCGTGGCGGTGGGCGGGGCCTGCAACACCGCACCGCACAAGCGGCCGGCAGCGCAGCCACCACGCGGGGTCGCTGCTCGCGCACCTCGCCGGCGGCGGCCCAGCCGCCGCCGCGCCCCAGCTCAACCGCGGCGGGTGGGCCGACCCGGTCGGCCCGCGCGCCGGAGTGTCGGCGCGCGCGCGCTTCGCTCACTCTCCCTCCTCCCCCCCACCATGCCCTGGGAGTCGGCCCCCCCCTTCATCGCCATCCTCGCCATGGTCGGCGGCATGGCCGGCATCCAGGCGGGCGTGCAGAAGTTGTTCCACGGCAAGCCCAAGCCGGTGGGGGTGGACGCGTGGGACAGGGCGACGGTGCGGCGCGACGAGCGCGTGGCGGGGAGCAGCGGACGAGGGTGAGGGGGGAGGGGGCGGCCACGCCTGCGGCGGCGCGCGATTCGCGCGCGGCCGGCCGTGGCGGCCGCCCGCGCTCCCTCTCGCGAGGCTGGCGGGCCATGTAGTGATTCTGGTGGCGATTCAGAGAGAGGGGCGGAGGCGGAAAGAGAGGGGCCGCGGAGGCGCGACCCCCGCCGCGGCGGCCGGCCGCCGCCGCGCTCCCGGGCCGCGCACAGAGTACGGTGAGTCCCCGGCAGCACGCCAGTGCGCGCGCGTCTCAGGGCGAGCGCCGCCGCGTCCGCTGCCCCAGCGCCGCGCGGCCGCCACCGCGCGCGCCAGACCGCCCGCCTTCCGCGCCCGCCCGCCCCCTCCCGGGGCGCGCCGAGCGACCGCGCTCTCGCGCGAGCCCGGGCGGGCGCCCGGCCGCGGCCCCGGCCCGCGCACGGCGCGCCGCTCGCCACCGCCTGCGCCGCCGCGGCGTGGCCGCCGGCCCGGCCAGCCTCCGCCGCCGCCCGCGAAGGGCGCGGCCAAGCCGCCAATCACCCGCAGTGACCGCGCGGGGCCCGCCATGTCGCTCGCCCCCCCTCCCTCGCGCCTCGACCCCGCGCCCGGAGCCGCGCCCGCCCCTGCCCCTTGCCCCATGGTCGACCTGGACCTGGACGCGCTCGAGGAGGACACGCAATGCGGCGTGTGTCTCGGTGAGGGAGGGTGGTGGGCGTGAGGCGGTGGCGCGGCGCCACGGCCGATGCGCGGGGGGCGAGGGGGGCGCGGTTGGGCGCCGCCCGCGCCTTCCAACGCGCATGCCGGCGCAAGGAGAGCGATCCGGGAAGTCGCCCGAGCCCGCGCGTCGGCCTCCGAGCGCGGAACGACCCCAACCCCCCCTCTCCTCCCCTCCTCTTCCAGGCGTCGTCCAGGGCGCGCGCCTCGTGGGCACCTGCATGCACCGCTTCTGCGGCGCCTGCATCGAGCGCTGGCTGCGGGCTGCGGGCGCGGACGCGTCGTGCCCCGCGTGCCGGGAACCGATGCGGTCGAAGCGCGACGCGCGGCCAGACCCCCGGTTTGACCGGCTGCTGGCCGTCATTTATGGGGACGTCATCGCGTTTGAGCAGGCGGTAGGCGGAGGGGAGAGGGGGGGCGGAGGGGGTTGGCCCCTCGCCGCGCGCGCGCCGCCGACCGCGCCCCCCGTCTCCAGACCTCGGTCGCGGCCGACGTGCTGGCCGAGGCCAAAGCGCGCGGCGCGTCGCTCAAGGAGGCCGCCGAGAAGCAGGCGCGCGAGCGGGTGGGCGCGCGCCGCGGCGGCGGCGCGGCGGCGCGCCGCCGCGGCTCGTCGACGCCGCCGCCGCCGCCGGCCGGCTACGCGATGTTTGTGCCGGGGGTCGTGGGGCGCGTGCCGCCGCTGTGCGGGGCGGGCGGGGCGCAGCCGGCGCTGGCGGCCGCGCTCGCGCACGCAGTCCCTCCCCCGGTCGCGCCGCCCGCGCTCGCCGCCGCGGCCGCGGCCGCCAAGCGCCCGCGCGCAGGGGATGCGGCCACCCCCGCGCCCGGCAAGCGGCCGGCGTCGTCGGGGCGCAGCGGGCGCAGCGGCGTGCGCGGGCCCAAGGCGGCGGGCAAGGCCGCCGCGCTGCCACCGCCCGCCCTCGACGCCTCCTCCCACGCCGTCGAGTGGGCCGACCCCGAGGCCGACGCGGCCGCGGCGGCGGCCGCGGGGGCCGAGGCGGACGCGGCGGCGGCCAAAGAAACCGCCGCGTCGGCGGGCGGCGCGCTCTTCCTCACCCTGCGCCCCGCGCCCGGCCTCCCCGCGCCCGCCACCCCGCACGTGCTGGCGCCCGCGACCGCGCTGGGGTCGGATCTAGCCGCTTTGGTCGCGTCCCTGGTGCCTGCGCTCCACGGGCGGCCGCCCGCGCTCGCGTGCGGCGGCGCGCCCGTCGCGCCGGGCGACGCCCTCGCCCAACTGCAGGCGCGGCAAGCGGACAAGCTGACCGACGTCGTGGTGGTCTACTCGATGCCGCCGCCGGCGTGAAGGGGAGCAGGAGAGACGGAGGGGGAGGCACACTCGGTGCAAGCGCCGGCGCGCGTCACACACAGCGCCCGCCACAGCCGCCCACCCCCCCCTTTCCTCCCGTCAAGCGGTCGCGCCCGCCTCGGTCGATTTGAGGATGTCCGAGTCGCCCGCGTCGGTGATGGCCAGGACCGACACGCGGTGCAGCTTGCCGCACGCGGTGCCGAGCTCCACGTTGTTGCCCATGTAGTGGTGGACGCCGGTTTTGGACAGCATGGCGTAGTACTCAATCTCCGACTTGCGGATGGGCGGGCAGTTGGAGGCCACGATGACCAGTTTGCCCTTGCCCGAGCGCAGGCATTTGAGCGTCGTCTTCAGGCCCAGCGTGAACTTGCCCGACTTGACGACGAGCTGCAGGCGGGAGTTGATGTTCTCCGCCGACTTTTTCTGTCAAAGAAGGGGGGGAGGGGGGGTTGGTTGTGGGGTCAGGGCCCCCTTCCTCGCCCCGGCGGCCGGGTCCGCGGCGCTCTCATCGTTGCCAGCGCTCGCTGCCGGGCGGCGGGCGGCGGGCGGCGCGCGGGCGCGCCTCGGCGCCGCCCGCCGCCGCGCCCCAATCTTCCTCTCTCGTGCTCACCGCTTTCTTGACGGGGGCCATGGTGGGGCTTGAACGACGTCCTTCTCAGCCTGTGGGAGGGAGGGAGAAGCAGGGCGTGGGCGCGGGGCGGCGGCGCGGGGCGGCGGCCGGCGCGGGCGGCGGCGATCCGGGGGCGGCCGCGGCGCGCGGCGCCCGGCGGCCGCCACGCGGGTGCGCGCTCCACCCTCCTCTCGCGCACCTGGCGGCTCCGGCGTCGTGTGCTGGGGTGTGGCCGCCGGCGCGGCCGCCGCCGCGCTCGCTCCCTCTCGCCGCCACTCTCCCGAGCCGACCGCCGCCATGGTGCGCTTGCGGCGGTGCCGGGGATCGCGCGATTGCCGCCCCGCCCCGCGCCGGCCGGCGCAAGTGCCGCGCGGCGGGGTTGGGAGCCGCGGCGCCGCGCGGCGGCCGGGACCGCGGCGACCGCGGGCCCCACCGACGCCTCCCCTTCCTTCCCCCCCCCCCCCACAGGCGCCCAAGGTGCAGCAGTCGAAAGAGGCCAAAGCGCTGGCCGCTTCCAACTCGTCCAAGGGCAAGAAGAAGGTGGGGAGACGGGGATGGGGGCGGACGGCGGCCGCGCGGGCGGGCGCGGCCGCGGGGCGCGCCGCGCCCCCAGCGGCGGGCGGGTGGGACTGGCCGCGGTCCCCCGCCGGGCGCGCGCGCCCGATCGGGGCGCGAGCGCGGCCGCGCGCGCACCGCCGCCGCGCGCCGCCGCGCCGCGGCCCGGAATCCGCAACGCCGCGGCCCGCGCCCGCCCCCCCGAAACAGCCGGGACTCACCAAGCCCCCCCCCTCCACCCCCACCCACCCGCTAGAAATGGTCCAAGGGCAAGATGAAGGAGAAGGTCAACAACCTCGTCCTCTTTGACAAGGCGACGCACGACAAGCTGACTGGCGAGGTCGTCAAATACAAGATGATCACGCCGTCGATCCTGTCCGACCGGCTGCGCATCAACGGGTCGCTCGCGCGCGCGGCGATCAAGCAGTTGGTGGCCGACGGGCTCATCAAGCCCGTCGTGTCGTCGCACCACCAGGCGATCTACACGCGCGCGACGCGCGCCGAGTGAGGGAGAAAAAGAGAAAAGGGGGGTGGGGTGGCGCAGCCGCCGTGCGCGCGGCCGCCCTTGCCTTCTTGCCTTGCGCACGCGCCGCCGGCGCGCCCCCGCTTTTTGCTCTGTGTCACACGGTCTCCGGCGGGCGCTGACGTCGGGGCGGCGGCGGCGGCGGCGGCGGCGGCGGCGTCTCTCGGCGCGCGGCGCGCGCGCGGCGCGCGCGCCTCGTCCTCTCCATCCCTCGCTCGCGCGGTCGTGGGCGCCACCGAGCCGCTCCCTGCACCGCCCGCCGCGCGCGCGCGCGCGGGCCGGGGCTGGAAGTCGCGCCGGGACGGTCGCCAGAGAGCGCCGACGCGCCCGCGCGGCCCAGCTGCCGAGTCTGGGCGGCTTCGCAGGGCACGTAAACGGCGCGCGGGGGGTGGGCGCCCATTGTGCGCGCCCCCAGAGTCGGGTGTCGGGCGAGTCGGGCTGGGGAAAGCAGCCCGACTTGGGCCTCTCACGCGAGAGACGCGCCGCCGCACGCGCGCTGCCGCTCACTCCCCGCCGCCGCCCCCCCCGTTTCCCACCCCTCAAGCGCCGCCGCCCCTCGCCGCCCCCTTCCCGGGCGCGCGCGCGGCGCGAGCATGGCGGCGCCGCCGGCCGTGGTGGGCGCGGGCGCGGCTGGGCCCTCGCCCGCCGCCCCCGCCCCTCCTGCCGGCCCGCCCTCCCGCTCGTGGGCGGACGGCGACCGCCTGGGCGCGTGGACGGTGCTGCGCACGATTGCGGGTGCGAGGAGGCGGCGCATGGGAGGCCGGCGCCTGGCGCTCGCACGGGCTCTCGCCGACGCCCCCCCTCCCTCCCCAGCCGGCCCCTCCTCCGCCGTCCTGGAGGCGCGCAACGCGGACGGCGTGCACGCGGCGCTCAAGGTAGGGGGGTAGAGGGAGGGGAGAGGGGCGCGGCGGCGGGCGACAAATTCGGGCGCGCCGCGCGCGCGTCCAACCCGCGGCGGTTGGCGCCCGCCCGCCCGCGCACGCCTCTGCGCGCGTTAGGGTGGGACGTTGGAGGAGGGTAGGGGTGCCCCGCCGCCGCCCACCCCTCGAATCGCTCGCCCTCGGCGCGCCGCGCGCCCTCCCGCCGCCCACCCCCTCTCCTCGTCCAGTGCGTCTACGCCGACAACACGGGACGGCTGCGCACCCCGTTTGACATGGTGCAGCGCGAGGTGAGAAACTGGAATAGGGGGTGGCGGGCGCGCACGCGGGGCCGCGTGCTGGTGCGGCGCGCGGGGCGCGCTCGTCGCCCCAGGCCCCCCCATCTGCCCGCCGACATGCCCGGGCTGGGCGCGGCCCCCGATTCCGGGGGCGGCGGGCGCGCGCCGCGCGGGCGTTCCGCGCCCGCCGCGCCAGCTTCGCGCGCGCCCAACCTCCGCGCCTCGACCGAGGGCCGAGACGCGCACGCCGGCCTTCCCGCCCCCGCGGCCGTGCCCGCGCACCGTGCGCCACCCTCAAGGCGCGCCCACGACCCCATTCTCCCTCGCCCAAATAGATCGAGTCTGCGTCCTCGCTCCACCACCCCAACGTGGCCTCCCTCCTGGACGTCTTTGCGTCCGGCCCCGACCTCGTCATGGTGTGGGAGCTCATCCGGGGCCCCGACCTGCTCACGTTGCTCCACCGGTGCGCGCGGCGGCGCGTGCCCGAACCGCTCGCCGCGCGGCTCTTTGGCGCGCTCGCCGCCGCCGTCGCCGCCATGCACGGCGCCGGCTTTTGCCACCGCGACCTCAAGCCCGAGAACGCGGTGCTGGACGTGGCCACGCGCCAACTCAAACTGATCGACTTTGGCCTCGCGCGCGCGGTCGACGCGGCGGCCACCGCGCGCGTCGGCACGCCCGAGTACATGGCGCCGGAGATGATCACGGGGGGGCTGGCCGCGGAAGCGTACGACGGGGGGGGCGTCGACGCGTGGGGGTTGGGCGTGGTCCTCTACGTGCTGCTCACCGGCGCGCTCCCGTTCCGGTCCGACGCCCACCCCGACTCCCTGGCCCACACCCTGCGCTCCATTGTGGGGGGTGGCGGGCCGAGGCCCGGCCCCCTGGCGGCCGCGCGCGCGTCGCCGGCCGCCGTCGAGCTCGTCGAGGCGCTCCTCGCGCGCGACCCGTCTGCGCGCATGACCGTCGCCGCCGCCGCCGCCCACCCCTGGATCCAGGAAGCGCAGGCGGGGGCGGCCGCGGTCGTCGCGGACGCGGCCCTGGACGCCGCGCTCGCGGGCTACGTGTGGGGCGCGGCCGCGGCGTCGCCCCCCCCCGCGCCGTCGCCGCCCGCGCTCGTGCCCGGCGCGCGCCGGGGGTCGCTCGACGCCGCGCGCTCGCTCCTGTACGCGTCGTCGCCGCCGGTGGGCGGCGTGGCGGCGGCGGCGGCGGGGCTCCCCCCGGTCTCGCCGCGCGCGGGCGCCGCGGGCGCCCCCGTCTCGGCGAGCCCCGCCGTGCCTCCCTCGCCCTTCAACGCCGTCCCCGCGCCCACCGTGTCGCCCACCTCGTCCCGCCCCCTTTCCCGCCCGCCCTCGCGCGCGGCGTCGGCGGGCGCCGCCGCAGACGAGCTCCTGGGCGTCGGCCTCTCCTCCTGGCTCTGCGACCTGGCCGCCGCTGAAGCGCCGCCCGACTGCGGGCCCTTCTTTGAAGAAGAGCAGGAAGGGGCGGTGGCCGGCCTGGCCGCGTCGCCCGAGCCGGAGGCTGGCGCCGTCGCCGCGCCGCCGCGCGTCGCCACGCCGCCGCCGCTCGCCGTGCCCTCCGCCCCCGCTTCCTCCATGCCCACCGCGTCCCCGCGGTCCGCCGCGGGCTGCGAGTTCGACTGGTCGGGCGGCGGCGGCGGCGAACTCGGGGACGACCCCCTGGACGACGCCTTTCTCTGGGGCGACGACATCGACGCCGCGGGGGGCTGGGGCGTCGCTCAATGCGACTCGGCGCCCGCGTCGGGCGCGTCGGGGTGGTCGGACGCGTCGGCGGTGTCGGCGCTCTCGCTCCACTCGGCCGCGCCCGCCCCGCCCCCTGCCGCCCCCCGCCGCTCCGGCGTCGCCGCCACCCTGGCCCAGTTCAAGGCGGCCGTGGGCGGCCCTGGCAAGGGCGCAGCCCGGCCGCCGACGTCGCCCGCGCGGCCGCCGCGCGCGGCGCCGCCGCGCGGCGCGGCGCCGCCCGCGCTGTCGTCCGTGGCCAAGGCGCTCTCCTCCCTGCGGGGCGGCGCGCGCAAGGCGCCCCTGTTCCGCATCGAGTCGCCGCCGGCCGTCGAGTGAGAGAGGAGGACGAGAGGGCACGGGCACGGGCTGGGCGCCCTCGTTCCTTCCCGCGATTTTTCGTTGCCCCGCGCTGCCCCGTTTCTGGCGCGCGCGTCCCCTCCCGGGTCCGCCCCCGTTTTCCATCCCGCGTTCGCAGTTTTTGAGGGGGCCGCGCGCGGCGCGCGCCGACCAGGCCGCGCGCCGCGCACGGCCCCGCCGCTCCGCGCCCGCCACAACGCGCCGACCTGTGACACCCCGTGCGCCGCTGCAGCAGCAGACACACACGGCTTGGAGAGAGGGAGGGAGAGGGGTGTGGGGTGAGCCGCCTGCTCTCTCGCGTTCATTCTTATGCCCGGCGCCCGCCCGCGCGTCCTCCTCCTCCTCCTCCTGCTCGCAGCCGCCGCCGCAGCCTCGCCCGAGGCCGCCCAGGCCTGTCCCGCGGCGCGCGGACGCGGCATGCCCCCCCCCCCGCGCGCGTCCGTTGCATTCGAGGTTTTCGGCCGCGTCCAGGGCGTCTACTTCCGCGCCCACACCGTGGACAGAGCCGATGCTCTCGGCCTCGTGGGATGGGTGCGCAACACGGCGCGCGGCACGGTCGAGGGCGCCGTGCAGGGCGAGCGCGCGGCGCTCGCGGCGCTGCGAGCGTGGCTCGAGACGACAGGGTCGCCCCAATCGTCCGTCGAGCGCGTGGTGATCACGGGCGAGCGCGGCATCGCCAGGCCAGAGTTTGAGGGGTTTGCGCGGCGGCCGACCGTGTGAAGAAAGAGGCGGAGCGCGGGCCGCGCTGGAGCGCGCGGCCGCCAAGCGGGCGGCCGAGGAGGTGACCGCGCTCAAGGCGCGCGAGGGCGAGGCGCGCGGCCGCGGTGGCGCCTTTCAACCGCTGCAGGCAGCGGCCGCCGCGCTCGTCTCGTCACACACCACGCCCCCCTCCCCCCCCCCTCCCGCCCCCGCCGCCCCACCACCACCCGCATGCCGGCCCGGCATTGATGCGCCGCCGCGCCGCGTCCCTCCTGATGCAGCTTCCCCGCGCCCCCGCCCTGGGCGGCCGCCCCGCCCCCCGCCGCTCGTTCGCCGCGTCCGCCGCACGCTCGTCGCGCACCCCAGACGGCCCCGACCCCGCGCCCCCGCCGCCCACCGACCTGCGCACCGTTCCCGGCGTCGGCGTCAAAACCGAGCTCCTCCTGCTCGCGCGCGGCATCGCCACCGTGGCCGACCTGGGGCGCGTGTTTCGCACGGACGCGGGCGGCGAGGTGGAGCGCATGGTCGAGTACTTGCAGGTGAGGGGAGGAGGGGGGATGTCGGCGCGGGGGCGGCGCGGGCGCGGGGGAGGCGCCATTGGGCGTCGCCGCCGCCCGGTGCTAGGCGGTGACAAATGCGCGCGCGATGGGGGTGGAGAGAGGCGCGGATGAGGCCGCGGCTTGCCGCGGCTCGGATTGCCGCCGCCGCGCCGTCGGCGGGCGGCGGCCGCGCCGCGGCCGGCGACCGGCCCGCCCTCGCCGCCCCCGCCTCGATGCAGGCTGTCGAGCGCGGTGCTGGCGCGGGCGTCCAGGGCGCCGATTGGGGCGAGCCAGCGGCGCGCCCGCCGCGCCGCGCGCGCGCCCCGACCCCGCCGCCCCGCGCCTCCCCCGCCTCAGGACGAGGTCGGCGTCCGCCACCGCTCCTACGCGTCCCGCATCGCCGACCACGCGGCCGAAGTCACGGCGGCGCACGAGGAGGGCGAGGCGGCGCCCGCCCCCGCGCCGCCCGCGGCGTCGCGCCGCGTCACGCTCTGTGTCGAGGGCAACATCTCGGCCGGCAAATCCTCGTTCCTGCGCTTCATTGCGGACGAGTGCGTGGAGCTGCAGGACGTGATCGAGGTGGTGCCCGAACCGGTCGACCGCTGGCGCGCGGTCGGCGGCTCCAAGACGAACGTCCTCGACGCTTTCTACAAAGACCCCGGCCGCTACGCCTACACCTTTCAAAACTATGTCTTCGTCACGCGCATGATGCAGGAGCGGGAGAGCGCCGCGGGGGCGGCGCCCTTGCGGCTCCTGGAGCGGTCTGTCTTTTCCGACCGCATGGTCTTTGTCCGCGCGGTGCACGAAGCGCGCTGGATGTCCGACATGGAGCTGGACATCTACGACTCCTGGTGAGAGGGGTTGGCGGGGCGGTGGGCGCGCGGTTTGGGGGGCGGCACGCCCGCCCACGCCGCGCACGCGCGCCCCCCGTCCCCAGGTTCGACCCCGTCGTCTCCGCCCTCCCGCAACTCGCCCCCGACGGCTTCATCTACCTGCGCGCCACCCCCGGCACGTGCCAAAAGCGCATGCGGCGCCGCGGGCGGGGCGAGGAGATGGGGGCATCGGGCGACGGGTTGCCGCTCGACTACCTCGAGGGGCTCCACGCCAAGCACGATGCGTGGCTGGCGAGCCCTGGGCAGCTTGCCTCTCGCGTCCTGCGCGGCGGGCGCGGGGTGGGGGGGATCGGGTCCGCGCCGGGCCCCCCCGGCGGCATCCTCACCACGTCGACCCTCCTCCCGCGCGGCGCCCCGGCCGGCCTCCTCGACCTCGGCACCCGGGTGTCCGCGCACCGCCCGGACCCCGCGGCGGGCGTCCCCGAGCCTTCCGAGATCGCGGGGCAGGTCTACTACCTCGACTCCGCGCGCCAAGCCGGCCTCCACGCGGCGTGCGACGGCGCGCCCGCCCTCGTCCTCGACTGCGACTCCGACATCGACCTGTCCGCCGACACGGAGGCCAAGGCGCACTACGGGCGCCAGGTGCGGGCGTATTTCGAGTACGTCAAGCGCGTGCGCGAGACGCGGGCCGCGGCCGACGGCGCTGGGGGTCCCGGCGGTTCCCGTGCCGACCGGGGCTCGCGCGCCATCCGGGCGACGCCGGCCGACGTGGAGCGCATGCTGGCGGCGATGGGCGGGCGCGGGGGGCGGTGACGAGAGAGAGGAGGAGGAAGGCGCGCGCGCGCGCGCGCAGCGCGCCACCCTCCCCCCACAACAACGCGAGAGCCCACCCGCGCGCCCGCGCTGCGCTGTAGAACAACAATACACACGTTGCGCTGTAGAACAACAACACACACGTTGCGCTGTAGAACAACAACACACACGTCCCACACCCAGCGCCCCCTCTCTCCCCTCACCCCTTGCGCCCGCGCGCCAGGGCCCACTCGGTGAGCGTCGCGACGCCGAACCCGGTCGCGCCGCCCGCGGCGTCGTCCCAGGCGGGGCCCGCGATGTCCAGGTGGGCCCAGGAGGTGGAGTCGCGGTAGAATTTGGCCAGGAACAGGCCGGCCGTGATGGTCCCGCCATACCGCCCGCCGCTGTTTTTGAGGTCGGCGATCGGCGACTTGAGCGCGTCGGCGTACGCTTCGTCCAGCGGGAGGCGCCACACCTTTTCGCCGGCAGACCGCGCGGCGGCGGCCACCGCGGCCGCAGCGTCGTCCGACTTGGCCAGCAGCCCCGCGATCTGCTGGCCGAGCCCCACCATGCACGCGCCCGTCAGGGTGGCGATGTCCACGATGGCGGTGGCCCCACACTTTTCTTGCGCAAACCAAATCGCGTCCGCGAGCGTCAACCGCCCTTCGGCGTCTGTGTTGTTGACCTCCACCGTCGTCCCGTCGGCCGCGGACAGCACGTCTCCAGGGCGCATGCCGGCGCCGTCGATCATGTTCTCGCAAGCAGCCACAATGACGTGAACGACCGGCATCGAGGGAGGGAGCGACGGCAGCGACGCCAGCGCGTCGGCCGCGCCGATCACGGCGGCAGAGCCGCCCATGTCGAATTTCATCATTTCAATCATGCCGCCGACCTGAGGGAGAAAGATGGAGGCGTGGGTGAAACAAAATTGGAAAACCGACGCGGGGACGCCAAGACGCGCCTCCCGGCCACCGCCTGGCGGGGGGCGCGCCCCGAGCGGGGCAGCACACACACCCTCCATCCCGGTCCCTACTTTGAGATTGTAGCCGCCCGAGTCGAACGTGAGCCCTTTCCCGACGAGCGCGACCGGTTCCCCGACGCCGCCGCCCGGCGGCGTCAGCGTCATGTGGATGAACTGCGGCTCTTCGCGGGAGCATGCGGCCACCCCCAGGAAACACCCCATGCCCATGGACTCGCAATCCGCGGCGGTGAGAATGTTGGTGGAGACGGTCGCGGGGTGGGCGGCCGCGACCTCTTTCGCCGCCCTGGCCAAGTGCGAGGGCGTGCACGTGTTTGGAGGCGCCTCGACGAGGTATCGAGCCAGCAGGGTGCCGCCCGCGACCGCGGCGCCAGCGGCGAGGCCCGGGGCGGCGGCGGGCGGGAGGCCGTGCAGCGCGAGGGTCGCGAGGCGCGCGGGCGGCGGCGGCGGCGCGCCGTCCTTGCCCTTGCCGCCCGCGTGCTTGAACCGGGTCGCCTCGTACGCGCCCAGGGTTGCGCCGCGCACGAGCGCGGCGGCGGCGTCGTCCGGCGTCGCGGCGCCGACGCCGCCCGCGAGCGCGAGCGCTGCCGACCGACACTTGCCCGCCTTGGCCGCGGCCGCCACGGCCGCGCCCGCCGCCGCAAACGGACTCTTGCCCCACGCCACATCGCCCGCGGCGTCGGCCGCCTTGCCCAGGCCGACGACGGCGAGGTGGCGGCAGGAGGCGCCGGGGGCGGCACGCGCGGTCAGCGACGCGCCCACGCCCCCGCTAAACTCGGCGTCGCGCACCAGGGCGGTGAGCAGACCGCCGTGGGCGGCGTCGAGGGCGGCCGCGGCGGGGTCCAGGAAGGCGCAGGGCGGCGGGGAGGCGCCGTCCGTTTGTTTCGCCAGCCCCTCTTCAAAGACGGCGACCACGATCAGGTCGGCGGACACATCCGACACGTCGCCGGGCGCGAGCGAGACGGCGACGCCCGCGTCGGGGCGCAGCGCGGCGTCGGTGGGGTCGAGGGCCAGGCGCGGCTTGTCGGTGGAGCCGGCGCCGGCCGCCGCCGCCGCGGACCGGGGCTGCATCGTGGCCGCGCGGCGCGGGAGGAGGGTGGGTGGGCGGGTCCTGATGCGTTTGTGAGGGTGGTCGGTGCGCCACGCCGGCGGTCGCCCGACGCCCGCCACGCGCATTGCCGCCCGCACCTGGCCCCCGCCCGCCCACTGATCGCCCGGGTCAGGGCCAGCGCCCGCCGGCAGGCCAGGGCTCGGGCGGCGAGCATGGTGGGGCGGGGTGGGGATTGGCCGGCGAAAGAGTGGCGGGGGCAACCGCGCCGACCACCGCCCCTCTCTCTTCGTCCGGGCACACTCTTACACACGCTCTCTCGATCTCTGGGCCGTAGTCTCTGTGGGTCGGTCCCCGCACCCGGAGTGGAATGGGGTGGTGGCGGCCGGGGGCGGGGCTGCGCGTCGGCGGCCGCCCCCGCCGGGCTCTCTCTCCTCGCTCCCCCGCGGTTTAGTACAGCGCGCCGCCGTGCGCGCAAAAAAATTGGCCCCCGTCCATCACGCCGCCGCAAAGGCGGCGCCGCCGCCGCGCTTGGCACCGCCGCCGCCGCGCTTGCCGCCCGCCGGCCGGGACAGCGTCAGGTCCGACTGCAGCCGCAGTAGGATTTCCGCCACTTCCGCCATCGCGGGGTCCCCCCGGCGCGGTCGCGGGCCGTCGTCGGCGTCCATGCCGTCGGCCCACCACGACGCGCCGTCGTCGCCGCCGCCGGCGGCGCGCGACTCGTCGCCCGACGCGGTTTCCCCGTCGCCCGCGGACGACGCCGGCTTGAAGCCCGTGAGCGTGGGCGGCGTGTGGGGGGGCGCCCCCACGTCGGCCGACCCCGCGCGCGCGCGCGCGGGCGGCCCGCCGGCTTCCAGCGCCGCGAGCACCGCGTCCAGGTCCAGCCGCACGCCAGCGGGCCCCGCGCCCAGCGCAAAGTTGGTCACCGCGGCGTCGCCCCGGATGCGGCGCGCGGCGGCGTCGTACGCGAGCGCGGCTTCGTCCGCCGAGTCGAACGTGCCGAGCCACACGCGCGCGCCGCGGGACGGGTCCCGGATTTCGGCCGCGAACTTGCCCCAGGGGCGCTGGCGCACGCCGCGGTACTTGGTGCCGGTGGCGGAGCCGCCGGCGCCGCCGGCCGCGGGCGACGCGCCGAGCGGCGTGAGGAGGAGCGAGTGGCCGCCGCCGCCGCTGCGCTTGACGACGCCCGCGCCCCGAGCGCGGCCCAGGGAGGAGGCGGCGGAGCCGGGCGCCCCCGCGCGCGCGTGGAGCCCGCCCCCGGGTGCCGACGCGGCGCCGGGCACGGCGTCGCGCAGGCGGGCGGGCAGGGGGGCCGACCGCGGCGGGCGCGCGCGCATGAAGGACGCGGCGGGCGACGCGCCAAAGGCGGCCGAGGGGGACGCGCCAAAGAGGTCGAGGGGGGGCGGGCCCACGAGCGTCGTCGGGAGGGACGCGGACAGGGCGGCGGTCGCGGCGGCGGCGGCGGCCGCCGCGGCGGCGTAGGGGGGGGGCGGGGCGCCGGCAGGGTACACGAGGTCGTGGAGCGAAGGAGGCGGGGCTGGAGGGGAGGGGGGGAGGGTTTCGCGGCGGGCGGTCGGCGTGCGCGCGGCGCGGGCGCGCCGGCGGCGCCGCCGCACCCCCGACCCTCACCGCCCCCTCTTCCCATCTCTCACCAACACCCGCCGACGTGGCGGCGGCGAGCGCGGCCGCCAGGCCGCCGCTCGCGGCGCGCGCGGCGGGGGCGGGGGGTGGGGGGGCGCTCAGTGGGGGGCGGCCCCCGGCGGGGC
>Ga0315288_10000109_pt1 | contig 87779 bp, 86 predicted proteins | sample YL17G11_20_MG_FD_203454 | JGI IMG/M metagenome (GOLD analysis project Ga0315288, IMG submission 203454) | Sediment microbial communities from Yellowstone Lake, YNP, Wyoming, USA - YL17G11_20 | ecosystem: Environmental > Aquatic > Freshwater > Lake > Sediment | place: USA: Wyoming | collected... | reverse complement strand
TCCCTCGGGGACTGGCGTTTTCGTTTCTCAGCCTTACTGCGCCTTGACCGCGTGCGGAGTTCGGCCCTCTGCAAATCCAGAGAGCAGGATCAACGCATTCGTGACCGTCCTACCCGGATTCCGCCAGCGGTGGCGCAGATGCGCGGCGAACAGGAGATTGTCGCCCGGCCCGAGCTCGTACGCTTGATCCTGAACTAGATAGGCCAGCTTGCCTCGCAGGCAATACACGAATTCATGGCCCGTGTGCACAATCGATCGTTGCCCGCTGGATCCGCCTGCCTCAAGCGTCAGCACGAATGGCTCGACCCTTCCGGTAAACATCTCCCCCCCAAGGCCCTCCCAAAGGCCGCGAGTGAACGGGACGCGGGTTCGTTCCTCTGCCCGGACGAGAACGACGTCTTGTCGGGCCTGCACATGGCCGAAAAACTCAGTGATCGATATCCCAAGAGCCTCGGCAAGCTTGTTGAGTGTGCTGACGGAGGGTGAGGCGCGCCCGCGCTCGATCATGCTCAAGGCATTCGCCGACAAGCCGCTCCTATGCGCAAGCGCGCGCATGGAGATGCCCGCTCCCTCCCGCAACTCACGGAGCCGGGCGGCAACATCCACGGACTTTGCTTCTCGCTCAAGAGCCATGCCTTGGTCTCCCTCCGCGTAATCCAGGCTGTCCCAGTCAGATTACACGTGTGCACAATAGATGTGACATTGTATCACCGCCAATGTGACACAGCACACTTTTGTACATTTCTTCACAGGGCTACTATCCAGCTTGAGTATATGTTTTTATGGACATATGAGCAGGAGCGATCAATGATTTCGCAAGCACTCGCACAGGAAATCTCCCAGCTGGAAGCGGACTTCTGTTCTGCCCTCTCAGATCCAACGCGGCTGCTTATGATCTACGCGCTTTGCGAGGCACCGCGCAACGTCACCGAACTAGCCACCGATCTCGGCGTGGCACAGCCGACCGCCTCGCGGCATCTCAAGATTCTGCGCGATCGCGGCCTCGTTTCCACAGTCAGACAGGGGACGACGGTGACCTATCATCTCGCCGATCCCAGGCTCATCCAAGCCCTTGATCTCTTGCGTACGGTCATGCGGGAGCGGCTTGCGCATCGCGCAGGGCTGATGACCGAAACCGAGGGCGAACCCGGGTGACTGGCCGGGGATGGCCACCGTCGCACGATGTCTCCGGAGGAGCATATGCATCGCAGTAGCATGATTGCAGCCCTGATACTTTTCGGGCTGGCGCTGGTAGTCGTCAGCGTCGTGGCTCTCGTTGTTGCCCGGCCGGCGGCGGCACAGTGTGGCTCACAGGCCTCATCCTGCAAGAACTGCCATGAGACGCAGGCGCAATTGCCCGTCAACGCGGACGGCACAGGTTGGCACGAGTCACATGCCTTCGGCGATTTCTGCTACATCTGCCACGGAGGCAACAACCAAGCCATCGATGCGGATGCCGCGCATGCCGGCATGGTCGCGCCGATGACCGACGTTCAGACGGCGTGCGCGCAATGCCATCCGAATGATCTTCAGGCTCGCGCCGACGTCTACACAGTGGCGCTAGGCATTCCAGGTGCCTCGGTGGCGGCGTCCGCTGCCGCGGCGCCAACCGAGGTCAAAACAGAGCCGCCTGCACCCGCCGCCGTGGCTCTCCCGCCCAACGACGCGAACATCGTGGACTACGTTGCTCGCTACAACCAGGAGGTTCTGGACCAGCAACCCACAAACTGGGGCAATCTCATTCTGATCAGCCTGCTCGTCGTGCTTGTCGGGGTCGGCATCTTCTTTATCAATCGCCGGGAAGGCTGGATCTCGGTCTCGTTCATCGAGAAGAAGAGCCTGGACAAGGAATATCCGCAGGATGTGGTTGGGATTGCGGAACAGGCCACGAAACTGACCGCCGCAGCCCGCAAGTCCCTTACGCGTTTGCTGGCCAGGCCAGCCGCCGCGGCCGAATTGCTGAATGCACTGGACAGGCTTTCCGCGGACGAAAAGTCCGGCGACAAGCAATAACAAGTCACTCTCACAAGCTTCGAAAGGAGAACATATGAGTTGGCTCACCAAACAGATCCAGAAGGAGCTCTGGTCGCCATACGGGGCAGGCGTCCTGCTTGGCCTGGTTGGCATCTTCACGGTCGTGTTTGCCAACAGGCTGCTTGGTGCCTCCGGCGGCTTCGAGAACATCGCTGGCGCGCTCGGCAAGGCCGTCGCGCCCGACCTGTTCAACAATACATATTTCAATTTCGTTATGCCCGCTGGACTGAGCTATGCCGTACTCCTTCTGATCGGCATTTTCTTTGGCGGCACGCTGGGGGCCCTATCCAGCCGCACCCTCAAGGTCCGCACGATGGACGACGGGCAGTGGAAACAGGCCTATGGCCCGCAGCTATGGAAGCGGTGGTTGCTGCTCTTCGTGGGCGGCATCATCGTTCAGTACGCCGCGGGCATTGCGGGCGGATGTACGAGCGGACTCCTAATCTCCGGGGGCATGCTGCTTGCACCCGCGGCCTTCCTCTTCATGGCCGGAACGTTCGCCTCCGGCATCTGCACGGCGAAGATCATCTACGGAAAGAGGTACTGATCCATGAACGAGTACATTCTTGCGCTGGTGCTGGGCGTCATGTTCGGTTTCGCGCTCAATAAGGCCGGCCTAACGCGCTACAGCACGATTGCGGGGCAGTTCCGTCTGACCGACATGGCGGTGCTGAAATTCATCATGACCGCCCTGGTTGTCACCATGATCGGCGTCTACCCGCTGCGCCTGCTGGGTGTGATCACGTTCCCAACCGTGCCGTCGACCTACATCGTTGGCAATCTCGTGGGCGGCCTGATCTTTGGCGTCGGCATGTCCCTGGCGGGTTTCTGCCCGGGCACGATGACGGCCGGCGCTGGCGAGGGCAAGCTCGATTATCTTGTCCCTGGCATGCTGGGATTCCTGACCGGCGCGGCCCTATTTGGACTGACCTACGACAAGGTATTTCCACCGATCTCGAAGCTGCTCAACTATGGCAGTGTCGTGATCCCGGATCTCTGGAATATCAACGCGTTGCTGGCCGTGTTCGTGATGGCCCTGATCACGCTGGTACTGTTCTATCTGATCGATCGCATGGGCTGGCAGCGACAACAGAAGAAACTTGACTAGGGGACGATGGGATCAGCCGAGGGGCTGATCCCCTGCAATTGTTGGAGTGAACCATGCACAACCCGGTTTCCAGGCGTGACTTCCTCAAATTGGGTGGCGCCGCAGCAGGCACCCTGGCGGCGGGAAGCTTTTTGCCGCCCAGAGCTGCCCAGGCGGCCCGCGCAGCCGGCCACCTAAATGCCCAAGGAAACGGCTACATACCCAGTCTGTGCGAGATGTGCGTATGGCGCTGCGGGCTGCTGGCCCAGGTGAAGGACGGCCGCATCGTCAAGCTGGATGGCAACCCTGATCACCCGCACTCCAAGGGCAGGCTGTGCCCGCGGGGTCAGGCGGGAATCATGACCACATACGATCCGGATCGCGTGCTTTCACCACTCGTACGCGTGGGCAAACGCGGTGAAGGCCAATTCCGGAAAGCCGGCTGGGATGAGGCGCTGGATATCGTCGCCAGGAACATGCTCAGGATCAAGGAGACCTACGGGCCAGAGGCCATGGTCTTCTCATCGACACACAACCTTTCGCAAATGCAGTTCGAGAATCTACTCTATGGCTTTGGGTCGCCGAACTACGGCACTCAGCGGTCGTTGTGCTTCAACGCCATGGTCACGGCATTCCAGCTGACCTATGGCGTCGAAGAGCCCAGTCGCGACTACTCGAATGTCCAGTACATTCTCCTCACGGGCCGCAATCTGGCCGAGGCCATATCGAATTCTGAGACCGGGGAATTGATCGAAGCGATCGACCGGGGCGCGAAGCTCGTGTACCTGGATCCGCGCTTCACCAAGACCGCCTCGAAGGCCGCCGAGTGGATCCCGATCCGTCCCGGCACTGACCTGGCGTTCCTACTGGCCATGCTCCGTGTGATCGTGACCGAGCGCCTTGGCAACTGCGCGTTCCTCGGTGAATTCACACTTGGTTGCGACCAGTTGCCCACGCACCTTGCGGAGTACACGCCGGAGTGGGCGGAGCAGAAGACCGGAGTTCCTGCTGCGACGATCGATCGCATTGCACGGGAATTTGCCGCGGCCGGGTCGAACGCCCTCGCGCATCCGGGCTGGAGGACATCGAACTTCATCAACTCCTTCCAGACCGAAAGAACGATCGCCGCCCTCAACGCAGTCGTCGGGAACATCTTCGAACCAAATGGGTGCCTTGTCGCCGAAAGCCCGGAAGCGGCCGGCGTCAAGCTCGGAAAACCCGCCCAGCCGCCGTATCCGCGTAACTCGGCGTTGCGCCTGGACGGAGTGCCGTGGAAATATCCCCTTGTGCCTCTGAAGCTCGGAGTATTTCAGGAGATACGCGACGCCGTGCTTACAGGCGTGCCATACCAGGCTCACGGCTGGTTCATTGCGCGACAGAACCCGGTGCAATCGCTGCCCGACCGGCGAAAGACCCTTGAAGCCTTCGGCAAGATGGATTTTGTGGTCACGACCGACATCGCCATGAATGACACGGCCTGGTTCTCCGACGTTGTGCTGCCGGAGGCTTCCTACTTGGAGCGCTATGATCCGCTGGCGGTTGTCAAAGGCATGGTCTACATCCGGCAGCCGGTCATCGAGCCGCAGGCAGAGGCCAAATCCGCACTTTGGATCTACAAGCAGCTGGGTGAGCGCTTGGGCCTTGGAGATTACTTCCAATACCGGGACGAGGAGGATTACCTGGTGCAACAGTTGGCGCCGCTGGGATCCAGCCTGGACGAGATTCGCATCAGCGGCGTGCTGAGGCCCTACATTCCGGTCAAGCCCCGCGAGAGGTTATTCAACACGCCGAGCGGCAAGGTCGAGATCTACTCCGAAACCCTAGCCAATGCGGGCTTCCCGGCGCTGCCGACTTGGGAAGAGCCTGCCGCTCCTGCGCCGGGCCAGTTCTACCTACTTACGGGCAAGGGGGCCCGCCAGACCCAGTTCGCAACGCAGAACAACCAACTTCTGCACAAATATGAGGACGAGCCTCGACTTTGGATGAATACCAAAGTGGCACGGACACAGGGACTTCGAGACAAGGATCTTGTCGAGGTGAACAGCGAGGTCGGGAGCATCCATGTGAGGTTGTTAGCGACTGAAGCCATCCGACCCGATTGCGTTTACATGATGCCCGGTTTCGGGCACCTGTCCATGGGACTCACAACGGCGTACGGCCTGGGTTCCAGCGATTCCGATCTGCATGTCACCTATACCGACCCCATAAGCGGCGGCCAGGCATTGAGTCAGACTTTCGTCACAGTGAAGAAGGCCTAGCGGAGCAGCATATGCCAAGCATCAAACAACATGCGTACTTGTTTGACGCCACGCGCTGCATCGATTGTCGGGCTTGCATGATCGCCTGCAGTGTCGAGAACAAAGTGCCAATCAACGACACGTACATCTGGGTGACCGGAAGCGGTGTCATGGGAGAGTATCCCAACCTGAAGCGCGCCACGATGCCCTATCACTGCATGCACTGCCTGGCCCCGGACTGCGTATCGGCGTGCCCTGTCGGCGCCTGGTACAAGCGCGAGGATGGCCCCGTTCTTTATGACGCAGACAAATGCATAGGCTGCCGGTACTGCATGAATGCCTGCCCATTCAGCGTTCCACACTTTGATTGGGACAAAGGCCTCCTGGGCGGAGCCCTTATGCACAAATGCACAATGTGTCAGCAGCGCCTCGAGATCGGGCAGGAGCCCGCCTGCGTGCAGACCTGTCCGACGGGTGCCCTCAAGTTCGGTGAGCGCGAGGAGTTGATCGCCGAGGCACATGCCCGCATCGAAGCCCATCCTGACCGCTATATCGACCATGTGTACGGCGAAATCGAGAACGGCGGCACCTCCTATCTGATCCTCTCGCACGTGCCGTTCAGAGAACTGGGACTGCCGGAGATCGGCCCTGTCCCCGTCAAGAACGTGAGTGAAGCCGCAATGAGCATGACGATCCCCTTTGCCTTGGGCTGGGGCGCGGTGCTGACGGGAGTCGCAGCCGGAGTGCAATGGAACAACAAGCGCCGGGCGGAAGTCAAGAGCCAGACGACCGCGAGTATCGACGGAGAACCCGGAGGTGAACAATGAAGATGCACGTTGCTGTTCACCCGCGAGTGTTCCGGTTCCGCCCCGCTCTCCTTCCCACGGTGCTTGTGGGCTTGATGGGCATTGGCTTCGTCGTGGCCGTCATCCGCTTTGTGGCAGGAATTGGCGCCATCAGCAATCTGAGCAACACATATCCGTGGGGCTTTTGGATCAGCTTCGACATCTACGCCGGCATCGCCATCAGCAGCGGCGCCTTCCTGCTGGCGGCGGTCGTCTATGTCTTCGATCTGCGGGAGTTCCGCCCGCTGCTGATGCCCTCCATACTGACGGCGCTGATCGGGTACTTTATGGAAGTGCTTGCCCTGATGGTCGACCTGGGCAGGCCGGAGCGCATCTTCAACATGCTCTTCTTCCAAAACTACACGTCTCATATGCTGGTTGTGGGATTGTGCGTGATGATCTATCTGGCCATACTATCAGTGGAATTTGCCCCGGTGATGCTGAAGCGGCTGAAGAAGGAGCGGCTGGCGCAGTTCTCCCGGCGACTCATGAGACCCGCGGTCATTCTGGGCCTCGTGGTTTCCACCATACATCAGGGTTCTCTGGGCTCGCTGCTTCTAATCCAGTCAGCCAAACTCCACCCACTATGGTGGACGCCGCTGCTGCCGGTCATGTTTTTCGTCTCATCCATCTCAATCGGCCTGGCAATGATCATATTCGAATCGTCCATGAGCTCGCGCTATCTTCAGCGGGGACTGGAGGCGCACCTGCTGGAGAAGCTGGCAAGGGCAGTGCCCGTTGCGCTGGGCGTCTACCTGGCCCTGAAATTCTCGCAGCTGATCTTGAGCGGCAATCTGCGGTATGTGTTTGGTAGCGGCGTTCAAAGCGCGCTGTTCTGGGCCGAGATCATCGTGGGCGTCGCGATACCAGTAGTCCTGTTTTCCTCGCAGCGGAACCGGCGCAACCCGCGCCTGCTCCTGATTGGCGCCATCATTCTGCTTGTTGGCATGATCCTCAACCGTTTCAACGTCAGTTGGTTCGGCATACAGCGTTTGGAGAACCTTCCGTATTTCCCGAGCCTGATGGAAGTATCCATCTCCGCGGCGATCTTCTCTTTCGGTCTTCTGGTCTTTGGTTTGGCCGCCAGATACCTGCCCCTTTTCGAGGACGCTGAAGTAACCACCGCGGCCCGCTGAGCAGCGCGGACACCAATGGATCTCATACTCGGCGCTGAAATCGCCAGAAGGGCGGCTCAGGTGGCTGGCCACTGACGGGGCCCGTTGAGGGCGCGCCGTTATAATCCTGCAATGCGCCCGTCGTTCTTCGATCACCTTCACCCTCCAACCATACCTGCCCGGCAAGCGCGCTGGCACTACACGCTGGGCGCGGGCGGAATGGCCGTCTTCCTGACGCTTGTGGTGGGCGGCACCGGTATCCTGGAGATGTTCTACTACATCCCAACTCCCGAGCAGGCCGCACTTTCCGTCCAGACCATCACCTATCTTGTGCCGTTCGGCAGCGTGGTCCGCAGCTTGCACTACTGGTCCGCCCAAGCGCTGCTGTTTGTGGTGGGAGTCCATCTCCTGCGCGTCATGTTCACAGGAGCCTCTTCAACACCGCGACGATTCAATCACCTGCTCGGACTGGCCCTCCTGGTTGGCAGCGTCCTGCTGGATTTCACAGGGTACGTGCTGCGATGGGATCAGGGCATTCAATGGGCGCTGGTTGTGGGAGCGAACCTGCTGAAGGCGATCCCGCTGGTTGGCGATTCCCTGCACATCATGGGCACCGGCGGGGCGAACCTAGGCGCAACGACTCTCATTCGTTTCTATTCGTGGCATACCTTCGGCCTCACGTTGCCATTCGTGGTGCTTTCAGTGTGGCACATCTTTCGTGTTCGGCGCGATGGGGGCATCGCGGTTCCGCCGCCTGCGCTTCGAACAGACCATGAGCGCATCTCCCGGCGCGAACTTGTCCGGAGGGAGCTGCTGGCTGCCCTCTTGTGCGCCACGGTCCTGCTGCTGCTCGCGGCGGCATGTCCCGCCCCGATCGCGGCCCCGATCGTGGATATGCGGGAGTTGACGCTGGATGCGCGTGCCCCGTGGTTCTTTCTCTGGGTGCAGGAGCTGCTGCGGTGGGGCGATCCGTTTGTCTTCGGAGTGCTGCTGCCCCTCGGGCTGCTGGGACTGCTCAGCGCAATACCGTACGTTCTGGACGGGCCGGCGCCGGCCGAGCTTGGCCGCTGGTTCCCTGCGTCCGGTCGTGGGGCGCAGATCCTGACCGGCGTCGTCGCCCTGGCAGTCGCAGCACTGACCGTCATGGCCCTCGTGCGGGCGCCCTAGGTGATGGCTTACTCGCGATTGACGCTTGCTTCGGCTGTGTTGCTGGCCTCAAGTGTGGCCGTGGTGGCGGCCGAACTTCGAAAGCCGCGGCCAGTCGAACTGGTCCCGAGCCTGAGCCGGCAGCCCGAGTACTGCCTCACCTGCCACGTCGGTCTTCCGGAGATCAGCGCGGCACATCCGGAGCAGACATTCGGTTGCGTCATCTGCCATGGTGGCGAACGCCTGGCGCTCGACGAGCACCTGGCACACAGCAGCATGCGCGGAGGCGCCAACCCATCGGACTTCAGCGTCGTGGAGCAATCATGCGGTGGGAGCCAGTGCCATTCTGGCAGCCAAGCGGACCAACGCGATCACATCCAGCGGGCGATGACAAGCGTTCAATCCACCTACGCCGGAGCCATCGCGAGCATCCTCTACACCTTCGCGGCGCAACCGGACCTTACGGCCCGCTATGGTATTGCGGCAATTTCCGATGAGGTTGTGAACACGGCATCGGGCGTGGCGGCCTTGGAAGCCTTCGACGCCACAGGCTTTGCCAGTCCTTCCATCGTGAAATTCGGCCGCAACTGCACTACATGTCACATTGGTGCGACACCCGCCGACGGGGGCACGTATGCGCGGTTCACTGGCTGCGCGGCCTGCCACTCACCGCTCGGCGCTGGGGCTCCCGCCGAGGGCAACCGGGAAACCCACGTGCTCACGACCGCCATACCCTATGCGCAGTGCAACACGTGCCACAACCGCGGCAACTACGACCTGCGCACCATGGCTTTCGTACCCCGCAGCGACCACCCGGTCGACCGGGTACATGACTACTACCAACCCATCGCCCAATTCGTTCGATGCGAGTACGCCCTCGATTGCATCGATTGCCACACCCGCGTCGAAGCCATGGGTGACGGCGACATCCATTCGAGCAAGAAGGAAATCCAGTACATTCAATGCAAGACATGCCACGGCACGCGTACGGACCTTCCCCCAGCCATGACGGTGACCGACACGAATGACATTTCCCTCCGCCTGGCCCAACTGAATCCGGTGGTGGAGCTCAGTACGGGAGACCGGGTCCTGGTCACAGAGCAGGGAGAGCCTCTCTGGAACACACGCCTCCTGGCTGATGGCTCATACGAACTGGTTGGGAAGGCCACCGGCGAACGATTCAAATTCCGCCCCGTTCGCGGCTCCGGCTGCACGCAGAACCCCGAGGAGCAGGCTTCGCAGTACTGCCATGAATGCCATGCGGTCGAGCGCTAGCATGCCAAGACACACCCGCCGGGATTTCATGAAGGTGATCACCTCATATCTGCTTGGGTTGATAGGCGGCCTCGGGATCGCAGGCGTGGTCCGGTTTCTGGCATATGAATCCGAGCCGCGACGCCAGACCGAATTCGATCTGGGGCAGGCCTCAGATTTTCCCAAGAATATGCCAACGCGTCGGGATGAGATCCCAGCCCTGCTGATCATGAATTCGAGCGGCTTCATTGCCCTGAGCCTGATTTGCACGCATTTGGGCTGCACCGTCAAGGATGCACCGGAGGGTTTTGTCTGCCCTTGTCATGGAACACTTTACGATAATGAGGGTAGTGTGCTGCGCGGCCCGGCCGCAGAGCCGCTGCGGCGTCTGCGCACGGAGGTAACCCCGGAGGGCAGGCTGATCCTGTACACCGAGTGATGGGAAGAAGGATGCATGAGGCCGCTGGGTGAATTGCTGCAGGACTCGGCCGCGCGTCACAGTCACCTGTGCCCGCGGCAGGTGCTCGGAGTAAGGATGGGCGTGGCAGGCCTGGCCGCACTGAACCTGGCGGCCCCGATAGGCAAGCCCACAGGGCTTGTCATTGTCGAGACTGATGGCTGCTTCGTGGACGGCATCGAGGTGGCGACTGGTGCAACCGTGGGTCATCGCACCCTGCGAGTCGCAGATTCGGGCAAGATCGCGGCGACGTTCGTCGACGTTCAGTCAGGCAGGGCGATTCGCCTGGCCCCACGGGCCGGGATTCGTACGCAGGCATTTGCCTACGCCCCTTCCACCGATGAGCGCTATCAGGCACAGTTAGAGGGATACCAGGTAATGCCGCAGGAGGAGCTCTTCCTGCTGCGGGAAGTGCTCCTTGATCCGCCGCTTGGGCTGCTTCTCAGCAGACCGGATGCTCGCGTTGCCTGCAGTTCCTGCGGGGAAGAGATCATCAACGAACGCGAGTTGGTACGGGAAGGCCAAATTCTCTGTCGAACGTGCGCTGGCCTCGGCTATTATTCCCACGACACGCGAACTCATCAAGCTCGGGGTGGCGGCGGCCGGCGGCTCTGAGTCGGGCGTGGAGGCTCGGACACATCCGGCTCTTGGGGTCGGCGCCGCGGCACACGAAGTGGAGCATGCCGCTATGCTCGGAATCAATATGCTGGGAATCTCCGCCATGATGGCCGCGCTCACCTGGGCGAGGCAGGCCGTTGCCAATGCTGCAGACGAGCGCTGGCGCCGTCACCGACCCGGCTGCCGTCGCTGGCCGGCGGATTCTTCCCGTCATATGCCGGAATGCCCTGAGGATCCTACTTTGCTATAATGCCACATAGATTCAAATGGCAGATCTCAAATGGGAACTCTTGACCGAAGTGAGCGGCCGCCTGCAGGCGGACCTCCTCCGAAGTCACCTGGAGGCCGAAGGCATCGGGGTTGAGCTATTCCAGGAGTCGGTTGGGCAGCACGCCTATCCGGTCACCGTTGATGGCCTGGGTCGCGTTCAGCTGTTTGTCGCCAAGACCCAGATGACGGCCGCGCGGCGGATCCTTGCCGAGCACGAAGCCTAGCGCAGCCCGGATGCACGGGCCATGATCCCACATCACCAACAGCGGACACCGCTTCCTGACGGAGTTTCATGGGGAGGGCCAGCATGGACTTTGAACTTACCGAGGAACAGCGCGCGTGGCAGAAGGCCGTCCATGAGTTCGTTTCAAGAGAGGTTAGGCCGAAAGCGCACGAGGTCGATGAGACCGGCGCATTCAACTGGGATGCGGTCCGCAAGGGCGCGGCGCTGGGACTATTGGGTCTCGGCATCCCCGAAACCTACGGCGGTGCAGGCGTGGATGCCATCAGCTCCGCGATCGCCATTGCGGAGCTGGGTTGGGGCTGCGGGTCCACGGCACTTTCCCTCGCAGCGCATAACGGGCTTGGCTCCATGCCCATCGTTTCGTACGGCACGGAGGCCCTTAAGCAGCGCTGGCTGCCAATCGTGGCCAGCGGCAAGGGAAAGCTGGGCGCCCTTGCCTTGACGGAGCCCGGCGCCGGAAGTGATCTGCAGGGTGGGATAAGGACGAAGGCGGCGAAGTCCGGGACGGAGTGGTCAATAAACGGATCCAAGATGTGGTGCACGAATGCGACCATTGCCGAATACATCCTCACACTCGTTCGGACGGATCCCTCTGGTGGCAGCTCTTCACTGAGTCTGCTATTGGTGCCAACCGACGCTCCGGGACTCAAGATCGGCAATCCCGAGAAGAAAATGGGGCTGCACGGCTCCCCCACCAGCGCCGTCACATACGAAGACGTCCGCGTGCCCATTGACAATCTGCTGGGGCAGGAAGGCGACGGGTTGCACCAGGTGCTGGCGACCCTGGATGCGGGCCGGATAAGCATCGCTGCGATTGCGGTGGGCTTGGCGCAGGCAGCCTTCGAGCACGCCACGGCGTATGCCAAAGACCGGAAGGCGTTTGGGCAGAGCATCTCGAGCTTTGAGGCCATCCAATGGATGGTGGCTGACGCAGCCACGGAGATCGCCGGAGCGCGGCTGCTCACCTATCATGCCGCCTGGCTGAAGGAGCACGGGCGCTCCTACACGAAAGAAGCCGCGATGGCAAAGCTCTTCGCCACAGAAATGGCTGAACGGGTTTGCCGCAACGCGATCCAGATCCACGGGGGATACGGGTACAGCAGCGAGTATCCAGTCGAGCGCTTATATCGCGACGCGCGCCTGATGACCATTGGCGAGGGAACGAGCGAGGTCCAGCGAATGGTGATCGCGCGGAAGGTGCTGTCCTGATCGGCGTCGGCTTGAGCAAAAAGGTTGCCCCGTCGGATGACGGCGCAACCTTTTTTTTCCGCCTCTATGGTCACAGCCAGTGCCTATACGGATATCAAGGCCTGGACATTGTCAAATGTGGCAGGGCCAATGCCGGCAACGTTCATTAGATCTTCAATGCGGACGAACGGGCCATGCCCATTGCGGTAGTCTATGATTCTCTGAGCCGTCGTGGGTCCAATCCCAGGCAGGGAGGCCAGCTCCTCCGCGGAGGCCGTGTTGATATTGACCAAATCCCCCGTGGGAGTAGAGGTGGCGGCCGAGGACGGTAGTACGCGGAAGCCGGCGGTCGGCGCCAGAGGCTGCGGGGCTCCCCCTGTACCGGCCGGCACATTCAACTGCTGACCGTCCTCCAGTTTCGCCGCCAAATTCAGTGAGTTCATGTCAGCGTCCGACGTGAGACCCCCGGCGGCGGTGATCGCATCCTGGACGCGGCTCCCTTCCGCAAACACGTACACACCTGGACGGAGCACGGCTCCGATGATGTGCACCTGAAGGGGTGTCTGCGTGGGAGGTGATTCAAGGGTGACGGGCTTGCCGGCGGGGGCTCGGGCCACGAGGAACAACGCCCCTGCCATAAGCAATCCAGCCAGCAGCCCCACGATCACATAACCGGCCTGTCGCATGGGTCGATTCTACTGCAAGACCATGACGAGCAGGCGGTCATCCGCGCCCACGATGCCGATCACTAGTGACATGACCTTGGCCAGCCTGCGAAAGTACTGCGGCATTTCCGCGGCCTGAAGCTCGCGGAAGCCCCATTTCGCGTACAGCGGGCCCAGGCTCGATCGGCACGTCAGGTAGAGTGGGCGAGGCGCCTCACCTATGAGGCGCTCGATGATAGCGCGGGCGACGCCACGTCCACGGTGCTCTTCCTCCACCGCAATCGATGCAAGTTCGATGACATCGGATCCATGGGGCTTGAGCTGGCCGCAGCCAAGTATCCGGCCCGCGCCGTCGACAGCAATGAGGAAGCGCCGCCAGTCCAAGCCGGACGGATTGATGCGAACCCGTCGAACGAGAGCTCGAATTGCCGGGGAGTCCTGGGCGGTCGCAGGACGCATCGAGAACCAGGTCGGGGGCATGCGATCAGCCGAGAACGCCTGCAGCCACCAATATCGCAAAGGTCGCGACGAACCAGTGCAGCAGAAACGGATAGATGAAGGACCGTGTGCGATACGCCATCCAGCCGAAGGCAAACCCGCCAAATATCGTGGAAAGGGTCTCGACCTCGGGCTTGCCGATGTGCGCCAACGCGAAGGGGACGGCCTGCAGCCAAAGACCGTCCGGCCCGAACTTCCGTGTGAAGGTGAAGAGGATGAAACCCCGGAAGAAGAATTCCCATCCCAGGAGATCAAAAAACGTGGTCCAGGGCAGGCCAGGAAGCTGTGATCCATAGTATTGCTGCATGGCGGTCTGCCTTGCCGTCAACCAGATAACCGGAGTGACAAGCACCAGCGCTGCGGCCGTGAGCAGACCGCCCACTTTCCAATCGCCGAAGCCAAAACCATACTTGCCGGGGTGCTCGCGGAAGGCTACAAGGATCGTGAGAAGCGGGATGGCCAGATACAAGATCAGCCGGTCATACACCTTGGCCGGAGTGAGGCGGTGGTATGCATCGACCATCAAGAGCAGCGTGCTGAGGACGGTGACAGCCACGATGCGCCAATTGAAGTGCAGTCGTTCGCCCAGGAGGTATCTCATGATCAGCATACTAGTACGGCAGGTACATCCGACTCCCACCGGGGTCGATCAGCCGCACCAGCGTGGGCCAGGCACGCTGGATCTGTCCGAGCCAATTCAGCATCAGCAGCGCCACGCCGGCTGCGGCAAGCCAACGCCACAGCGCCGGTGCGCGAAGGTCGGCACGGGGCTGCATCCAGGCGGCCCCAGTCAGGACCGCAAGAAACGGGAGAAGCGCCAGGTGGAATCGCTCCTCCGACAGGATGAAGACGTGCGGGGCAGTATACGCAACAAGCAGCAACAGAAGGAGCCGGGACTGTGGGCCACGCGACAGAGCCGCGGCACCGAACAACGCGGATGAAGCAACAAACATGAAGGGGGCGGCAAGCGCGCTCAAGATCAGGATCAGGACCGGCGACGCCAGTGTCCCCACGAGACCGTTGCCGTAGAAGTACGTGAACGCGCGCCATTCCAGATCGAAGAAATGCCCCAGCCGGCGAAGCGTGAGGTATGGCAGCCGGGCGGGATCAGCGCGCATGAAATCGAGTGCCCTCTGTGTTCCGACCTGGTCACGGACTCGGTCGTCGAGTATCGAAAGCAGGTCGAGGGATGGACCAAATGTAAAGGTGCCAGTTGACTCAGGATGATAGCCGAGATACAGGTTGTACCCCATCGATGTCTCAATGCCCGTGAGCCTGCCTGAGACCAATGAGTTGCGCATGATCCATGGAGCAATCGTGCACCCGAAGGCCAGGAGTGCGAGGGCGGCGAGCCGGGGCCGCCTCAGATCCAGCCAGACCCAGGCGCAGGCGACCACGGCAAAGGGAAAGACCACGGACCGCGTCAATGCGGAGAGTCCCAGGAGTACCCCGGCCAGGACGGCGACCTTCGGTTCCAGATGCCGGGAGGTTGTGATCCGCCCCGCTTGAAGCAGTCGCGACAACTGCAGCAGGGCAAGGAATGCGGCCAGCAATAGGGGGAAGAAGAGATTCTCCGTGGCGAGCCCAACGGGAAAGAGGATAAGCATGGGATACGCCGCGATGAGCATGGCGGCAACGCGAGAGGCTCGTTCCACTCGCTCGCGGCTCCGATCTGGAGCCCCCAGCAGCATAACCCCGGCAACGTAGGTCATCGGCGCCAACAGGGCGCCCATGCCAGCTTGAAGAAGTCGCGCGGCGAAGAATCGCGCAGGGCCGGCACCGAATACCATATAGACGAGGGCCAGTATTCCAGGGTAGAGCGGAGCGCGGAAAGTGGTGCGCATACCCCGCGGATCCAGCACCAGCTTCTCGAGGTCCAGATCCAAATAGGGCGCAAGACGGGCTGCATCCGCCGGTGCATACCAGCGGTATCCGTCGCCAGCCGCCAGGCTTCGGGCAAGCATGTCGTATTGGAACATATCGTCAAGGCCGATCCCGATATGGGACTGGAGGAGCACGGGGATCAGACGCAGGACCAGCCCGAGCAGGAAGACTTTGAGAAGGAAGGGATCGAGCCGTGACCGAGTGCGTCTCTTGCCGGTGACGACATGATCTGGCGGACGGAATGCGGGGCCGATCCTACGTTTGATCGTCGTTCTCGCCCGCCGAACGCCCTATCAGGCGCTGCGCCAAGAGGATAGGCAATACCGTAATGAGCACCACCAACATGGCCGTGACGTTCGTGATCGGGCGATTGCGAGGTTTGAGCATCTGGCTATAGAGCCAGATGGGCAGGGTTTGCTGCTGCCCGGAGGTGAAGGTGGTGACGATCACCTCGTCAAACGAAAGCGAGAACGCGAGGATGCCACCCACAAGCAGTGCGGTTGCGATGTCGGGCAGCACAACGTGCCAGAATGTCTGGAAGCCGTTGGCGCCGAGGTCCATCGAGGCCTCCACGATCGAGCCGCTGCTGCGGCGGAAGCGAGCCAGAACGTTGTTGTAGACCGTTACAACACAGAAGGTGGCGTGTCCGACTACGATCGTCCAGAACGAGAATGGGATCTCCATGAGACTCATGGCCGAACGCATGGAGATGCCTGTAACAATGCCAGGCAGCGCAAGAGGCAGCACCAGCAGGAAGGATATGGCTTCCTTCCCGAAGAAATCATAGCGGTAGACAGCCGCGGCTGCGAGCGTGCCGAGGATCAAGGCCAGGACCGTGGCCAAGGCCGCCACCTGAACGGTCAACAGGAATGCTGCCTGCATGTCGGGATTGCCCATCGCCTGCGGGATCCATTTCAAAGTCAAACCGGGCGGCGGAAAGCTGTAGGCGGATTGCTCCGTGGTGAATGAGTACAGGAAGATCAGCCACAGGGGAATGTGCAGAAATAGCAGCGCCGCCGCTGCGGCAGCCTTCAACGACCATGGGGCGCGGTCGGCTGGAGGCTGTCCCTTGGAACTAGAGGGCATCGAACGCTCCGAGTCTGCGCGCGATCAACAAGTAGGTGATCATGATCACGATCGGGCCCATGGTAATGGCCGCAGCCAGGGGTATGTTGCCGGAGGTGCCCTGGTAGGTCAACACAGCTTTTCCAATGAAGAAACTGGAGCTGCCGAAAAGCGAGGGGACTATGAAATCCCCCAGCGTGAGTGAGAAAGTAAATATCGAGCCAGCAACGACGCCAGGCAGCGCCAGAGGCAAGACCACGTTGCGGAACGTCTGGTTTGGATTCGCGCCCAAGTCCCCGGAGGCCTCAAGCAACGATTTTGGAACGCGCTCGAGGGCGGATTGAATCGGAAGGACCATATACGGTAGCCAGACATAGACAAAAACGACGAAGATGCCGGTCATGGAGACCGCCAGAGACGGACCGCCAACCGTTGGCAGGCTCAAATACAGTCTGAGAAAGCCGTCCAAATGCACCAGCCGCATGAACCAGGATACGATGCCCTCCTGAGACAGGATCAACTTCCACGAGTAGACGCGCACCACGTAGCTCGACCAAAGTGGGAGGGTGACGGCCAGGTAAAGGAGAGTCTTGAGGCGTCGTGAGGCAAACCGCGCAATGTAGTACGCCAGCGGGAACCCGATGAGCATGCAGGCCACGGTCACGCACAGCGCCATCATGGTTGTGCGGGCGAATATCTGAACGTTCGTGGGGTCCAGAAGCTTGGCATACGTCTGCAGCGTGAACTGCCGCACAACCTTCCCGGTAAAACCGTCCAGCGCATAGAAGCTATTCACCAGCATGGATGCCAGAGAGCCCAGGTAGACTACGACGAACCAGATCAGCGGCGGCAAGAGTAAGAGCGAAAGCAGCAGCCTCGGGCGGCGGTATAGGAAGTTGGAGATTCGATTCAAGGTGTCAGTCCCCCACGTAGCGCACGTGCTCTCTCTTCCACACAAGCCGCACTTCCTGGCCCCTCGTCCGCATCACGTCCATGGACGTGCTCCTCAAGTTCTGCTCCACAACTACCAGATCACCGCCACCATCGAGCTCGACCAAGTAGCGAGTGTACAGCCCAAGGTAAACAACATCCCGTACGCGTCCGTCGACGGAGAACGCGTCACTCTCGACTTTGTCCTGGCGCGATGCAAGATGGATCTTCTCAGGTCGAATCGAGAATCGCGATTCAGAGCCGGTAATGCGGCGAGCCATTTCCCCTTCAATAAGATTGGATGTTCCAACAAACCCCGCAACAAAGGGCGTGGCCGGGTGTTCGTAGACTTCCGCGGGGCTGCCGATCTGCTCGATCTTGCCCTGACTGAAGACCGCGATGCGATCGCTCATCGTCAAGGCCTCTTCCTGGTCATGGGTCACGAAGACGAAAGTAATCCCCACCTGCCGCTGCAGGTTCTTGAGTTCCACTTGCATCTGCTGACGGAGCTTCAGATCCAGGGCACCCAGAGGCTCGTCCAACAGCAGCACGCGCGGGCGGTTGATCAACGCACGGGCCAAGGCCACTCGCTGCCTCTGCCCCCCCGATAGCTGCGATGGCCGGCGAGACGCAAGCCCCGGCAATCGCACAAGCTCCAGCATCTCACTCACGCGCATGAGACGCTGGTCGCTGGGAACGTTCTTGATCATCAAACCATAGGCGATGTTCTGCCCCACGGTCATGTGCGGGAAAAGGGCATAGTCCTGGAACACCGTGTTGACCGGCCGCTCGTAGGGTGGCAAATTCGAGACATCCTGACCGTAGAGGATGATCCTGCCCGCCGTTGGCCGATCGAAGCCGGCGATCATGCGCAGGCAGGTCGTCTTCCCGGAGCCGGAGGGCCCGAGCATTGAGAAGAACTCCCCATCCCTGATCTCCAGACTCACATCGTCGACCGCCTTGATCTCCCCAAAGTGGCGACTTACACCCTCAAACAAAATCGCAGATTCCGGCATCGCCTGCCCTCACGAACTCTCCGGCCGCCCCGTATCAACGGGGCCGCCGGAGAGAAACCTCCGACTATTGACCTACTATCGCGGTGAATGTCTCAGTCCACTTGTCGTAGGTCACGCAATTGTTCTGACCGTTGCCGCAGTCGGCAATTGGGGTCTTCCAGAACGCGACCTTGTCGAATGTGTCGTAGCCGTTTGCCGCGCAACCCTCAGCGCCAAGGAGTTCGCTGGCCTTGCAGCCCTCAGGCACTGACGGATTCGACCCGAACCAGTAGGCGAGATCGCCCTGGAGCTTGGGATCGAGGGAGTGCTCGAGCCAGAGGTAGGCGCAGTTCGGGTGCGGCGCATTTGCAGCCATCATGGTGGTGTCGGACCATCCAGTCGCGCCTTCCTGAGGCACGGTGCTGGCAATCGGCTGCCCATCGGCCACAAGGAGGTTGACCTGGTAGGGCCAGGATGGCGCGGCGACGAAGCCTTCGCTCTTGAAGTCCTCAACCTGGCCGGCATAGTCGCCCCAGTACTTCGGCGCTATCTGGCGCTGCTCTTCCAGCAGCGCAACCGCTGCATCGAACTGTTCCTGGGTCAATTCGTACGGATCGGTGATACCCAGCGCAGGGTTGGCGCTTTTCAGGTACAGCGCGGCATCTGCGATGTAGATGGCACCAATGTAGCCCTGAACGCGGTCCTTGTTGCTCTTGCCATCCGGCAGCTGCATTTCCTTGAAGACGACCTCCCAGGATGAGGGAGCTTCGGGGAAGACGGTGGTGTTGTACATCAGGACGTTGGGGCCCCACTGGTAGGGCACGCCATAGTGCTTGCCGCCGACCGTGTGCCAGGCAGCATTCTGAAGGCGTGGATCGACCGTGCTGTAGGAGGGGATACTATTGACATCGACCTCCTGGACTGAGCCGCCGTAGATAAGGCGCAGGCTGGCGTCGCCCGAGGCTGTGACGAGGTCATAGCCACCGCCATTGATCAATTGAACCATCTCGTCAGACGTCGCCGCATCCTTGGCCTTCACCGCACAACCGGTTTCCGTTTCGAATGCGGTGACCCAGTCCACGGCGGGGTCATTTGTGCCACGTTCAATGTATCCCGGCCAGGCGACAATGTCGACTTCGCCTTCGGGTGTCGTGTCGACAGGTGCCGGCGCCTCGGTGGCGGCGGGAGCTGCGGTCGGTGCAGGGGCTTCTGTCGCGGCACTGCCGCATGCCGTGAGCACGAGGCTCATCAGCATAACGCTCGAAACGATCTTGAAGACTACGAACTTGGAATGCATACTCGCTCTCCTTTTGGCTCTTGTGTCTTAGTCGCTGTTTGGGCATGCTCAGAGCAGTCAGTGCAAGCCGTCACCTCCTCCCGTGTCCATATCCGTGGCCGTCCCCAGATAGTTGGCATGAATTATATCGAGTTTGGGCACTCCGTCAATCACGGTCGTGCACATGGGCACGCACGCTTGGACTAGTCCTGTCCCCGCAACACGGGATGCCTCCCGGCGAAACCCCGCCTCCCTGCCGCGCATGCTCGATTTCGCCGCACGGTATAATGAGTCCTTCCGTGGAGGCAGGATGAGCGATGCCATGTTTCCGCTAGGTGATGAGCACCGGATGATTCGGGAAACCGCACGCGGCTTCGCCAGGGCTGCCATTGCCCCCGTCGCCGCGCAGTTCGATGAAAGCGGCGAGTTTCCGCACGAAACGATCAAGAAGATGGGCGAAATGGGATTCATGGGAATCGAGGTCCCGGAGCAGTACGGGGGTGCGGGCCTGGATGCCCTGGCCTATGTGCTGGCCGTGGAGGAGATTTCCAGGGCAGATGCAGCCCACGGCGTGATCATGTCGGTCAACAATTCACTGTACTGCCACGGGATACTGAAATACGGCACAGAGGAACAGAAGAAGACCTTCCTCCGGCCGGTGGCCTCGGGCAAGGCCGTGGGCGCCTACGCGCTGACCGAACCCATGTCCGGATCCGACGCCGGCAGCATGCGTGGCCGGGCCGCGCGGGACGGCGATTTCTATGTCTTGAATGGCCGCAAATCCTGGGTGACCAGCGGCCCGGTGGCGGACTACGTGCTGACTTTCATGATGACGAAGCCAGAGCTCAAGCACAAGGGCATCACGGCGTTTCTGATCGATGCCAAGCACGCTCCGGGCTTTAGCCGGGGCAAGAAGGAGCCCAAGCTGGGCATCAGGGCCTCGGCTACCAGCGAACTGCTGTTCGAGGACTGCCGAGTCCCAGAATCCGCACGCCTGGGGGCCGAAGGCGATGGCTTCAAGATCGCCCTGTCCGTGCTCGACGCGGGCCGAATTGGGATTGCATCGCAGGCCCTTGGCATTGCCGAGGCGGCATACGAGGCCAGTGTGGCCTATGCCCGCGAGCGTGAGGCCTTCGGCAAGAAGATCGGCGACTTCCAGGGCATCGGATTCAAGATCGCCGACATGAAGACCCGGATTGAGGCCTCCCGCCTGCTCATCTATCAGGCCGCCATGGTCAAGGAGCGCGCCAAGACCACTGGCGAGCGATATACGCTGGAATCCTCGATGGCAAAGCTGTTCGCCTCAGAGACGGCCATGTACTGCGCCCACGCCGCCGTACAGATCCACGGGGGAATGGGCTACAGCCGCGAAATGCCGGTTGAACGGTACTTCCGGGACGCCAAGGTCACCGAGATCTACGAGGGCACGAGCGAGATCCAGCGCCTTGTGATCGCTCGAGCGGAGCTGGGAACAGACTAGGGGGGCGCGTCGCCGGATGCTGTCGCTCGTGCCAGGCGATCGGCGAATCGGCGCGAGCTGTGGTGGGCATATGCTGCCACCAACTCCCACAGGTGCATCCAAGAACCAACTGATGAAGGCAGTCCTCTTTCGCAAGCACGGCGGCCCGGAGGTCCTCGAGTATGTCGACTTCCCCGCGCCCGTACCCGCTCGCGACCAGGTCCTGGTTCGGCTGCGCTTCGCCGCACTGAACCGCATGGATGTTGCCGTGCGACAGGGCTGGCCGGGAATCAAGCTCGAATTGCCGCACATAAATGGCGCTGACGGCGCGGGCGAAGTAGCCGCTGTGGGTGAGGCTGTCAGCGAATTCAGCACTGGCGACCGCGTTGTGATCAACGCCAATATTGGCTGTGGACAGTGCGAAATGTGCACCTCGGGTTGGGACAACAGGTGCCACAACTGGCATCTTCTCGGCGAAACCGTACGCGGTACCTATGCCGAATTCGTCTGCGTGCCTGCGCGCCAGCTGTATCGTCTGCCGCAGGTCTTCGACTTCAAGATCGCAGCGGCGGCGGCACTGGTGTTCCAGACAGCCTGGCATTCGCTGATCACGCGCGGTGCCCTGCAGGCGGGCGAGACGGTCTTGATCGTGGGCGCGGGCGGCGGCGTCAACACGGCGTGCATCAGCGTGGCCAGGCTTCAGGGCGCGCGCGTGGTTGTTGTGGGTTCGAGCAGCCAGAAGTTGGACCGGGCAAAGTCCTTGGGTGCTGATGTCGTGATCAATCGGGCAGAGGTGCGGGATTGGTCCAAAGCGGCTTTCGAGGCCACGGATAAGCGGGGTGTAGACGTAGTCGTCGACAATGTTGGAACTACTTTCATGGAGAGCCTGCGCGCCCTGCGGAAGGGCGGCCGCCTGGTCACGGTCGGGAGCAGCGGCGGTCCCATGGTGGAGATCGACAACCGCTATCTTTTCTATCGCCACATTTCGATTATCGGCTCCACGATGAGCCCTTTGAGCGACTTTAGGACAGCGATGGACCTCGTGACCGCCGGCAAGCTCTCCCCCTCCATGGACATGACCTGCGAGCTCCCAGCTGCCGCAGAGGCTCAGCGCAGGCTCGAGAGCGGTGCGCACTTCGGCAAGATCACGCTGGACATCGGCTAGCCGAATGTTCCGAAAATTGTCCTGGTTCGAGATCGTCCTTGCGCTTGTCTTCCTCAGCGCAACGCTATTCGCAGCGTTCTCGGATGCGTACAACCTGCCCAACACCTGGTTCATTCGGGATGATGCCTACTACTACTTCAAGGTTGCCCAGAACATTAGCGAAGGACACGGAAGTACGTTTGACGGCATTCACGCCACGAACGGCTACCATCCCCTGTGGCTCGTCATCTGTATCCCCATTTTCGCCCTGGCCCGTTTTGATATCATTCTTCCGCTTCGCCTGCTCGCCGTAGTCCTCGGCCTGCTGCAACTGGCGACCGCGGTTCTCTTCTACCGGCTCATCCGGGTTGCGGTCTCGGAAGCAACTGCCGTGCTGGCTGCTTGCTTCTGGTCATTCAATACGTATGTGCTGGTGTTCTTGTACAAAACGGGCGTGGAATCCGGCATAACGATCTTCCTCGTCCTGCTGCTCCTGCATCGGCTTTACAAGCTGGAGACAACCTGGCGCTTCCGCCGGCCCGCGCTGACAGAGATCGCGGGCCTGGGCGCGCTTTCTGTCCTGGTCACGTTCGGGCGGCTTGACCTGATCTTCTTCTCGCTTGTTGTGGGGGTCTGGATTGTTTTCCGCGCCACTCCAATCCGTTATTTGCTGCCGCTGGATGCGCTGGCGATCGTCGTCGCCACCGTTTCAGCATTCCTTGCCAGGTTGGGATTCAACGCATACTATGATGTGGCGAATTCAGTCATCATCATGCTGCTTTGCTCCCTGCTCTGTAAGATCCCAGTCTTCTATTTTGTGGGGCTCTACGACCCGCGTTCCACCCGGAGCCCGTGGCGCGCGCTTGGCGGCCTTGTCTTTGGTGTGGCCGCGGGCAGCGCGCTTCTGGCAGCGATCCTGCTGGCAGGCAGCGCCGCGGGTGCCTTCCCCGCATTCTCACGCGCCGTGCTTGTATTGGATGCTGCTCTCACTTTAGGCTTCCTCCTGGTGATACGCCTCGGAGCCACTGCTTTTCGCGGCCGGTCAGCGCGAAGCGATGGACCGAGCCCGTTGCAGCAACTCGGATCCCAGTGGAAGCGCTGGCTGACCGAGGGGGCGATCTTCTATGGCGTTCTGGGCAGCTCTCTACTGGCCTACATGCTCTGGAATCAGCTCGCCTTTGGCACCTCTACACCTGTCAGCGGCCAGATCAAGCACTGGTGGGGGACATTCACACATGGCATCTACGGGACCTCCGCATCGTCATGGCTGACGTTCTTTGCGGTTAACCCGTTCAGCGACTTCAACGCCTGGGCGCCGCCAACCACGATGATCAGCAATTGGAGCAACCGCCTGCTCTACGCCGAGGGCACGGGCTTCGGAAATCCACACTGGCAGTCGAATTTCCTGGTCGTGCTCCTGCTGTCCGGCCTCGTGCTGCTAGCCATTCCGATGCTCAGGAAGAAGCCATCCGTGCGCGCCGTGGTGCAGACCGGAATGATCCCGCTTTTCGTGGGCAGCTGGCTGCAGGTCATCGCCTACAATGTCACGGGCTATGCGTCTCCCAAAGAATGGTATTGGCTGGTCGAGCCCGTACTGCTTGTCCTCGCTTGTGCCGTGCTCGTGAAAGTGCTGACCGATCTTGTGGTGAAACGGTGGGCCTTCACGCGCTATGCGCTTTGGGCGGCGGTAGCCTGGTACGGAATCAGCACCGGTCTGGCATACTGGCGGGACGCCTACGCGCTCAATCCCTATGGCTTGCACCCACCGAGCACTCCGTACACGCCGGTAATCCCGTTCCTAGAGGCGAACACCGAGCCTGGAGCCTTGATCGGAATGACCGGCGGCGGAAACGTTGGCTACCTGATGCCAAGCCGCACGATCGTGAACATGGACGGACTGATCAACAGCTACGCGTATTTTCAGGCCATGCAAGCGGGTACCGGCTCCGACTACTTGTACAATACAGGACTGCGATACGTGTTTGCCAATCCGACCTTGCTGGCGGCCAATCCATACCGGGGCCAGTATTCCGAGCGGTTTGAGGTGCTCGTGGATTGGGGCGGCAAGGATCTACTGAGGCTGCTCCCAAAGGCGGAAAACTGAGCCCGCGGCCAGCCAGCCATGAGAACGAAGCCCCGACCGTTACCCGCGCGAATAACTCTGGTGCTATGGTTGGTGTTAATAACAGCAGGCTGGAATCTGGTTCGCGTCTGGTCCAGCCTGATGCTCGCGGGCGTGATCCAGGAGTACGCGGCGCGGCCCGGGCCGGTGTACATCGGCGTGACAGGCGCCGTTTTCGCCGTGCTCGGTTTCGTTCTGCTGTGGGGTTACTGGCGCCGGGCGGGATGGGCGCAGTTGGCGCTGCTGGCAAGCGCAGTCGGCTACGCGGCTTGGGGCTGGTTGGAGCGCCTCAGTCTTCAGCCTCGAATCGCCTCCAGCTGGCCGTTCTCACTTCTGATCACCACCGTGCTGCTGGCCTTCGTCGCGGCCGTCACGCTTGATCCTCGAAATCGGTCCTACTTTGGAAGAGAGGCCCATGAACGGGAAGAGCAAGATCGACCAATTGCATGACATGCGCGCCAAGTCCCGGCTGGGCGGGGGCGTGGCGCGCCTGGAAGCGCAGCACAAAAAGGGGCGCCGGACGGCGCGCGAACGGATCGAGCTGCTGCTCGACCGGGGCTCGTTCCGCGAGGTTGACGCGTTCGTGCAGCACCGTACCCACGATTTTAATTTGAACGAACAAAGATTCCTGAGCGATTCCGTGATCACCGGATGGGGGACCGTAGAGGGCCGCCTGGTGTATGTCTTCTCGCAGGACTTCACGGTCTTTGGCGGTTCACTGGGTGAAGTGCACGCGGCCAAGATCTGCAAGGTCATGGACATGGCGCTCAAGAATGGCGCGCCCTTGATCGGACTCAACGATTCCGGCGGCGCTCGCATCCAGGAGGGCGTGATCTCGCTCGGCGGCTATGCGGACATCTTCCTGCGCAACACCCTGGCCTCCGGAGTGATCCCGCAGCTCAGCGTAATCATGGGCCCCTGCGCCGGCGGCGCGGTCTACTCACCCGCCCTCACTGATTTTATCTTCATGGTCAGGAAGTCCTCCTACATGTTCGTAACCGGCCCGGATGTGGTCAAGGCCGTGACGCATGAGGACGTTTCATTCGAGGACCTGGGCGGCGCGAGCGTACATTCTGAGCGATCGGGCGTCTGCCATGTTGCCGGCGAGAACGAGGCGGACACGCTGTACATGGTCAGGAAGCTCCTGGGGTTCCTGCCGCAGAACAACATGGAGGATCCGCCCGTGGTGCAGTCGCCCGATGATCCGCTGCGCATGGATCCGACCCTTGACAGCATTGTGCCGGCATCGCCCGACAAGCCGTATGACATTCGCGAGGTCATCACGAAGATAGTGGACAACGGGCAATTCTTCGAGATCCACGAGAACTTCGCAGCCAACATCGTTGTGGGTTTCGCGCGCCTGGCGGGCCATTCGATCGGCATTGTCGCCAACCAGCCGATGGTGCTGGCCGGCGTGCTGGACATCGACGCAAGCGAGAAGGCCGCGCGATTCGTCCGATTCTGCGATGCTTTCAATATTCCACTGCTCACCTTCGAGGATGTGCCGGGTTTCCTGCCGGGTACAGACCAAGAACATCACGGGGTGATCCGTGCGGGCGCGAAGCTACTGTACGCGTATTGCGAGGCCACTGTGCCCAAGCTCACGGTGATCACGCGCAAGGCGTACGGCGGAGCGTATTGCGTGATGTCGTCCAAGCATATTCGCGGCGATCTCAATATCGCCTGGCCCACTGCGGAGATCGCGGTCATGGGTCCGGATGGCGCAGTCAGCATCATTTCGCGCAAGGAGCTCGAAGAGGCCGATGATCCGGCGAAGCGCAAGGCGGAGCTGGTGGCCGAATACAGGGAGAAGTTCGCCAACCCCTACGTGGCGGCCGAGCGTGGATTCATCGATGACGTGATCGAACCCAGGGAAACCCGCCCGCGGCTGATCAACGCGCTGGAAATGCTGCAGAACAAGCGCGATTCCAATCCGGCGAAGAAGCACGGCAATATCCCGCTCTAGGTTTGGACCCGCGCGGGCGTCAGGAGAGGCTGCATGTTCAAGAAAGTGCTGGTGGCAAATCGAGGTGAGATCGCGGTGCGCATCCTGCGCGCTTGCCGTGAGCTCGGCATCGAATCCGTTGCCGTGTACTCAGAAGCGGATCGCAACGCTCTGCACGTCCGCTATGCGGACGAGGCCTATTTGTTGGGTCCGGCACCCGCGCGCGAGTCCTATCTGCGCGCCGACAAGATCCTCGAGATCGCCCGCAAGTGCAAGGCCGACGCGATCCATCCCGGGTACGGATTCCTGGCAGAACGCGAGTCTTTTGCAGCCGCCTGCGCCGAGGCGGGCCTCGTGTTCATCGGTCCGAAGCCGTCGGCCATCGCCGCCATGGGGGACAAGATGGTAGCCCGCGAGACGGTTACGGCCGCCGGCATCCCAGTTGTTCCGGGCACCGAGGGCACCGGAAGCATGACGGATGACGAGCTTCTGGCCGCGGCACCGAGGGTTGGCTTTCCTCTCCTGATCAAGGCCTCCGCGGGCGGCGGAGGCAAGGGCATGCGCGAGGTTTCCGCACTTGAGGATATGCCTGCCCTGTTGAATTCCGCGCGGCGCGAGGCCGAGTCGGCCTTTGGCGACGGCAATGTGTACCTCGAGAAACTGGTCGAAGGCGCCCGGCACATTGAGATCCAGATCCTGGCTGATCAGCACGGCAACGTGATCCACCTGGGCGAGAGGGATTGTTCGCTGCAGCGGCGGCACCAGAAGCTGATCGAAGAAGCGCCCTCGCCGTTCATGGACGATGCGCTGCGGCAGAAGATGGGCGCGGTGGCAGTGAAGACCGCCAAGGCAGTGGAATACGTGAGCGCCGGCACCATCGAATTCCTTGTCGACAAGGACAGGAATTTCTACTTTCTCGAGATGAACACCCGGCTGCAGGTTGAGCATCCGGTGACAGAGGTGGTCACCGGCGTGGACATCGTGGCCGAGCAGATGCGCATCGCCCGCGGCCGGCAGCTCAGCTACAAGCAGAAAGACATCCGCCTGCGCGGTCACGGGCTGGAGTGCCGGATCAATGCCGAGGATCCGTACAACAACTTCCTGCCATCGACCGGCCGGATCACCCACAGCCTGCTCCCCACCGGTCCTGGCGTGCGCGTGGACACCGGCGTGTACCCGGGATTCGAGATCACACCGCACTACGATCCGATGATCGCCAAGCTGATCGTATGGGGCGAGACGCGCGGACAGGCGATCCTGCGCATGCGGCGGGCGCTGGAAGAATATCGCATCGTCGGCGTCCGCACGAACATACCCTTCCACCAGATGATGATGAACTCGCATCGCTTCATGGGTGGCCGGTACGACACGCGTTTTGTCGAGCAGCGCTTCTCGCTGCCGCTATCGCCTGGTGAACGCGGGCCATACCATCCCGATATCGCGGCGGTGTTTGCCACGCTGGTGGCCCACGATGCCTTCCAGCGATCCGCCGAGTTCGTCACACGCAATGAACGCGATACCAGCAACTGGAAGTGGATGGGGCGCTGGGAGCGCATGCACCGCTAGGAGGCCTGCCGTGAAGTACGTTACTACGATCGGGGAAACGGATTTCATCATTGAGGTTCTCGATAAACGCCGCGTGAGCGTCAATGGGCAGGTCATGGAGGTCGACTTTGAGAACATCAGCGGCCAGCCTGTTTATTCGATGGTCATCGACGGCAAGTCGTACGAGGCCTACGTCTACGAGGTCGAGGACGAATGGCAGGTGCTGCTGCTGGGGCAGCAATACCCGGTCAAGGTCGAGGACGAGCGGGAAAAGCGGCTCAGGGCGGCAGCCGGCGGCACCGTTGCAGAGTCGGGCGAATTCCACCTGAAAGCCCCCATGCCTGGCCTTGTGGTGACGCTCGCTGTAGAGCAGGGTCAAGAAGTGGCAAAGGGGGATGTCCTCGTGATTCTCGAGTCGATGAAAATGCAGAACGAGCTGAAGTCTCCGCGGGCCGGCAGAATAACCCGCCTCCGGATCAAGGTAGGCGAGACGGTGGAACAGCGCCAGACACTGCTCACGGTTGCCTAGTTAGGCACCATGGCCGCGGATCACCAGGAAACCGAAGCCAAATTCCTCGTCCTGCGCCTCGACGAACTTCCCGGGCGCATCGAGGCTCGAGGCGGGCGCCTGCTCACGGCGCGCACCCACGAAACAAACCTAAGATTTGATACACCGGATGGCGCCCTGCTCCGGGCGCGGCGCGTCCTGCGACTACGCCGGGATGCAGCAGTCCACTTGACATTCAAGGGCCCGGGCGAATTCATGGGAGGCGTCCGCACCCGCACCGAATTGGACATGCTCGTTGGGGATTTTGAGCAGGCGCGGCAATTCCTTCAGGCTCTCGGGTATGCAACTGTCTTCGAATACGAGAAGTACCGGACCACGTATGCGCTGGGCGAGGTTCAGGTGATGTTGGACGAACTCCCGTTCGGAAGTTTTGTTGAAGTCGAGGGCAAACTCGAAGGACTGCGGCCGGCGGCAGAGCAGCTAGGTCTGGACTGGAACACCGCCATCGCCGAAAGCTACCATGCGCTATTCGAGCGCCTGCAACAGGTGGCCCACTTGCCGTTCAGGGACCTGACGTTCGGCAATTTCGGTGGCAGGACCGAGCGCGTCATTAATCTGGGCGTACAGCCCGCTGACCGCCCGGCCTCGCGCTGAGTCCGGGCTTCCGCTTGAAACGGCCGATCCACGAAGGTTACTTCCAGCACTTGACTTCGGCGTGAGGCGACCCTAAACTAAGGCAGCATGACTTTCAGCTTCATCGCCGGTCTGGATAGGCTGCGGGCACATGTCCCGAGTCTCCGGTCACGGAGTGGCCGGGTGCGTCTCCTCGTTTCGGCCCTGGCCGCACTTGGGCTTCCAACCGCTTACTTTGTTCTTCTGGATAAGTTCTTCGCGGCATGGATGCCCGACGGCGAGATCGTGGTGCTGGCCCTGGGGTTTCTGATCCTTTCACGTTTCTTCTCCCAGAAGCAGCGTTATCAGGCCAGGTTCGGGGACCAGGCCTATGCCCGGGCCCTGACCAGCTTCGTGATGCCTGGCCTAGGCATGGTTTTTGCGTCCATTTTGCATCTGGCGTACATTCCCGGTCCACACATACCCCAGGTTTGGTGGAAGCCGTTTCTGATCGCCCTGGGCTGGCTTTCGCTGGCGGTAGCCGCAGTGTTGTGGTGGCGCGCTGTCAGTGCACTGGGTGCCGACTACCTGGCGATGCTGCACGTCTACCATCCTGAAGACCGACGCCTCGTTGACTGGAGTATCTACCGGGTGATCCGGCATCCCGTTTATGCAGCGGCGCTGCACATCAGCACTGGCCTGGCTCTGGTCCATGCGAATTGGTATGCCCTGCTGGTGGCTCTGGTGATCCCGCTGTTCTTCCTTGGCTGGATCGCACTGGTGGAAGAGAAGGAATTGACCGGGCAGATTCCCGGCTATCAGGAGTATCGGCGAAGTGTGCCTGCCTTTACGCCGCGCATCCGTGACCTTGGCACGTTCTGGCGAATACTCATTCTGGGAGCATGAGATGAACATCCTGCTTCTGGGAGGCTACGGACAGACCGGCAGGCCCCTGACCAGGCACCTCCTGGCGCAGACTAACCACCGGCTCATCGTTGCCGGGCGCCACTTCGAGAAGGCGCGGGATTTCGCAGCCTCTCTGGTTGATCATAGGGTGACCCCGACGGAGGTGGATGCACGAAACGCCGAATCGCTGAAGCGGGCGCTGCGGGACGTCAACTTGCTGCTGGTAGCCTGTCCAACCGCTGACAACGCTGAACTGGTCGCAAGCACCGCGCTGCAGGCCGGAATCGACTACCTCGACGTCCAGCTGTCTGACAAGAAGCTGAAAGTGTTGCGCACTCACGAAGGCGAAATACTGGCAAAGGGATTGTGCTTCATCACGGAGGCCGGCTTCCACCCGGGCCTGCCCTCAGCGCTCGTGCGCCATGCGGCGGCAAGAATGGATCGTCTTGAATCAGCCGTGGTCTCTTGCTTCATGAATCTGCGGGGTGACCTGCCCTACACGGAAGCCGTGGACGAGCTGATGGAAGTGTTCGCCCATTATCCGACGCAAGTGTTCGGAGATGGCAGGTGGAGCAATCCTGGTTCATATGCGCTCCGCCGGGTGGACTTCGGTCCGGGAATCGGCCGCCGCAGCTGCTACTCATGGCTCCTGGAGGAGCTCAGGCGACTTCCCGAAATGTATCCATCGCTGAAGGAGACCGGCCTATACATTGCGAGCACGGGCTGGCTGCTTGACGCCCTGACAATGGTGTTGCTCCTGGGGCTGAAGGTGGCACCACATCGCGGTCGTCGCCCGCTGGGTCGGATGATGTGGTGGGCGATGACGAATGTATCGCCGCCTCCATATGGAGTGGTCCTGCAAGTCGACAGTCAGGGCGAAACAGGCGGCAGGCACGCGCAGCACCTGCTGCGACTGGCCCACCACGATGCATACGAATTCACCGCCATTCCTGTGGTTGCCCTGCTCAGGCAATACGACGAGATCCGCCGCCCCGGCCTGCATTTCATGGGTCACTTGTGCGAACCCTTGCGCCTGGTCGCGGACATGCAAGCCATGGGGATCGAAAAATCCGAGACCGTCTCTCAGAAGCTTCAGGCCACAGGCCAGGGAGGTGCTGTATGACAGGCAAGCGCGTCGGACAAGTGACTCACTACTTTGATCACCTCGGTGTGGCGGTCCTGGCGCTAACAGAAAGCGTACGCGTCGGGGACACCCTGCACTTCCTGGGTCATTCGACCGATTTCCAGCAGGAAGTGAGGTCGCTGCAGATCGAGCACAAGCCGGTCGAAGAGGCGAAACCGGGTCAGGACGTGGCCATCAAGGTGATCCAGCGCGTGCACCCCAACGACGCGATCTTCAAGGTTGAGGGCGAGTAGCCTCACTTGCCCTGGGAGGCCTCATGACTGCCGGCATCCTGGCGGCCTGCCCGGCGCATGGCCAGGGCAGTGAGGTGATCGATCAGCGGGCGCATGTCATCGGGGACGGCCTGCTCCGTCAAGACGAGAGCGCGGCGTCCCCATTGAGGTGATTCGATCGTCAGCCGATATTCAAATCGATCGGGCATTGCGATCGATTGCGCAGAATCGGGCTCAAATTCGAAGAAGTGCGCGGCTGCAACCATCTGCCGAATGCGGTCTGCATCCTCTCCGGGCATTTGCTGCGTGTCGACCGTTACGGCAATCCTGAGCCCCGCAAAACCGCCGCTGCGAACAAAGTCGATCTTCATCGCGGCACGTCTTCTCGACAATCGTCCGACGTTCGGCTCATCGCGGGAGAAGCGAGCGCAGCGCTCGCAGCGGTGCCACTGAGCATCCGGTCGGGCTGGGCGGTACCGGGACTTGAGCGCCGATCATGATGCCCACGCTCTCCCAGCCGTACCGCACGGCGTTCTGCTCGGCGCTGCCCTCTCCGTACAGCTGCGCCGCGACCTGAAAGGTGAGGTCGGCGGCGCCCTGGAATTTCGTGTTGCTTGCCATCCGATCGCGTCCAGCCACATACCAGATCCGGCCGGCTCTCTCCCAGGCGTTGCCGCCCATGGCAACCGCGGTCAGGAAGAAGGCATGGTTCGGGATACCTGAATTGATGTGCACACCGCCGCCGTCCTCCAGCGTGAAGAGGTAGTCCCGCATGTGGGACGGTTGTGGATCTTTTCCCAGCACCGGATCATCGTACGCCGTGCCCGGTTCCTTCATCGAGCGCAGCGCCAGGCCTTTGACTTGAGCAGTGAACAGCCCCTGGCCGACCAGCCAATCCGCCTCGGAGGCCGTCTGGCCGCGCTGCCATTGTTTCACCAACGACCCATAGACATCCGAATACGACTCGTTCAGCGCCCCGGACTGGCCGCTGTAGTTCAAGTTGGAAGTGTTCTGGGTCACGCCATGAGCCAACTCGTGACCGATGACATCCAGCGCCACGGTAAACCGATTGAACAGCCGACCGTCACCGTCGCCGTAGACCATTTGCTTGCCGTCCCAGAAGGCATTGACATACGCTTGTTGAAAATGCACGGTGGCATCAAGGCTCATGCCTGCCCCGTCCAAGGAGTCGCGCTCGTAGACTTGCCACAGGAGGTCATACGTGTGACCGGCACCCTCATACGCCTCGTTCACAGCGACATCCGCGGAAGACGGATCCCCCTCCTGCATCACAAGACGTCCCGGAAGGCTGCTGCCATTGTCCGCGGTATATACCCGGCGGGATTTGCCGCCCGGAGGCAACGCCGCATCGACCCGTGCGCCTGTCGACAGCGCCTGCCGGTGACCCCGCAGGCGTGCGGATCCCACGATCGAAGCAAGTGCTTCCCGCTGCCGGGAGCCTGAGCTATTGGTGTATATGCTCTTCAGCATGTACGGCGGCAGGATGCAGTGAAGCGGCTCACGCACGTTCAAGGTGCTATCCTTTGCTGGATCTTCCCGGTGCAGGTGCCGTGGTCGCGGTCCCACGGTCCTGCTCCATCACTTGGACATCCTCCTGCCACACGAGGCCTTTCACCTTTCCCTCCAAGTGAAGCAGCTTAGCCAGCATCATCCGAAGCTGATCCGGATCGCCTGACGTGAAGAACTCCGTCTTCCCGCCGCCAGAGTCCTGGCCGCGGATCCCCTTCCCATCCAGCACGCGCATTGTCTGTCGGGCAACGGCCGGCGCGGGGTCGATCACGCGAACCCCCTTTCCGACGATCTCCTGGATCAAGGGGATTACGAACGGATAGTGAGTGCAGGCAAGAACCACGGTGTCGATGCTCTGCGCAAGCATGGGCTCAAGCGCATCCCGCAGGATCGCCCGTGGCTGGACTCCAGTGAGGTCGCCAGCCTCTATGCACTCGACCAGTCCGGGACAGGTGCTCTGCAGCAAGGTGACGCCAGCCGCAAACCGCTCGACCACCGAGGCGAAAAGGGCACCTTGAAATGTCGCCGGGGTGGCTAGCACGCCCACGACGCCGGTCCGTGTCTTCTCGGCGGCAGGTTTGACCGCGGGCTCCATTCCCACAAACGCGACCTCGGAAAACACCGTGCGCAGATGTGTGAGGGCGGCAGCCGATGCCGAATTGCAGGCGACCACGACAGTCTTCGCACCCCTGTCGATGAGATACCGGCAGATGCCCGCGGAAAACGCGCGCACCTGCTCCAGCGAGCGCGGACCGTAGGGCACATGTGCCTGATCGGCCACATAGACGAAGGATTCGCCGGGCATCTGCGCCAAGATGGAGCGCAGGACGGAGAGTCCCCCCACGCCGGAATCGAATACCCCAATGGGTAGTGTCAGGTTGGGAATTGACACAGGCTCTGGCTGGTCATTGCAGGCCGGCGGCCGCGTCGGTGAGCCGCCCGAACAGGTTGCGCGTCCAAGGTTGGTGTGTCAGCCACTCCGGATGCCATTGTACCGCCAGACCGAATGGATGATCCGGAATCTCCACGGCCTCCACCAGTCCATCAGGCGCGATGGCGGCTACGCGCAAACCGGAAGCGATGGCCCTCAGCCCCTGATGGTGGTGGCTGTTGACGCCAATGACCGATCCGCCCAAGATGCCAGCCAACTCCGTTCCCTGCAGGATGCTGACGTCATGCACCAAGACGGCGCGTTCACTGCCGGGCAGATCATGATTGAGCGCGCCACCGGGCTCCGTGAGGAGGTCCGGGTAGAGAGTTCCCCCAAGGCCCACGTTGAGCACTTGACAGCCACGGCAGATGCCCAGGAACGGTTTCCGCGCCTCAACGGCCATACGCAGCAGGTCAAGTTCCAGCTCGTCACGGGCAGCGTCCAGGTCGATCAAGCGCCCGATAGAGTCACCATGATAGCGCAGCGGATCAATATCCCCACCGCCGGAAAAAAGCAAACCATCGAGACGCGGGAAGAGTTCCTGTCGTGCAGGCGCGTCCAGAAAGGAAGGGACGAGGACGGGCACCGCTCCGGCCTCAATCAGGGCGCGGGAATACGCCTGCGTGAGCACCGTGATCGGCTGTCCGTACTGGTTGTTCGCCGGGGCGCTGGTTACGCCAATGAGTGGGCGCATCTCCGGGACATAAACAACAAGGGCGCAGTCGCCTGCGTCCTTGTCTGGCAGCTAGTCGAACTTCTGCTTCAGCCGCGCGGATTTCCCCGTTCGGCCGCGCATGAAGTACAGCTGGGCACGGCGCACCTGGTTGTGTCGCTCGACGACCACCTTCTCGATACGCGGTGAGCGCAACAGGAACGTTCGCTCCACGCCCACACCATTGGACGCCATGCGGCGGACCGTGAGCGATTCCTCATTGCCGCCCTTTCGCATTCGGATAACCGTGCCGCGGAACTCCTGGATACGCTCCCTATCGCCCTCTTTGATGCGAACGTGGACGTTGACAGTGTCGCCGGCACGCATGTCCGGGATGTTCGCGTTCTTTTTGGCCTCGGTGGCCTTGAGCAAGTCTGTCATGGGTGTTCTTTCTATTCTCCGAGTCTGGTTCCCGACTTTGTGCGACCCAAAATTATAGCACCACGCCCATCCACAGGCAAGCCAATCGGCCAGGCGCGGTCTGCTGCCAGTCGCGGCTCAGTTGTAGCGGCGGAAAGCCAGGACGGCGTTGTGACCGCCGAAACCAAACGCATTGCTGAGCGCGAAATCCACTTTGACGTCCCGCGCCTGGTTTGGAATGACATCCAGGTCGCAGTCGGGATCGGGCGTCTGATAGTGGATCGTCGGCGGCAGGACGCCCTCCCGGATGGCCAGGACACAGAAGATCGCCTCCAGGGCGCCGGTTGCGCCCATCATATGCCCCGTCATCGACTTTGTGGACGAAACCGGGATGCGCTGAGCCAGCAGTAGCCCGAGCGCCCCCTTTATGGCCTTGGTCTCAGAAATGTCGTTCAGCTGCGTGGCCGTACCATGCGCATTGATGTAGCCCACTTCCTGCGCACTTGCCCGAGCGGATGCCAGCGCCTGCAGGATGGCGGCGCTGCCACCCTCGCCGTTCTCTTGTGGGGCGGTCACATGGTAGGCGTCCGCCGTCGAGCCGTAGCCTGCGAGCTCAGCATATATGGTCGCGCCGCGCTTCCGTGCCGCTGCCTCGCGCTCCAGGACAAGCACCGCGGCGCCTTCGCCCATCACGAGGCCATCTCGATTCTTGTCGAAGGGCGCCGGTGTCATGCTGTAGTCATCGTTTCGGCGCGACATTGCACCGACTCGGTCGAACGCCGCAACCGCGGTGGATGCGACTGTGGACTCGGCGCCTCCTGCGATGGCGATGTCAATCATCTGCGAGTGGAGCATCAGCAGCGCCATGCCGATGCCATCCGCGCCGGACGCACATGCCGAGGCCACGGAAAAGCACGGCCCTTTGATGCCGTGATCGATGGCGATCAGCCCCGATGCGCCATTGGCCATCAGCATCGGGATCATGAAGGGGCTCACCCGCCTAGGTCCATCCCGATTGACGGTCAGAACCGCGTCCTCAAGCGACCTCAGCCCGCCAATGGCCGATGAGACCACCACCCCGATCCGGGGCGCGTTCGCCTCCGTGATCTGGATGCCCGAGGAGGCGACCGCCTCGCTGGCTGCCGCGGACGCCAGCAGCTCGAAGCGGTCGCGCCGGCGTGTTTCACGCGTTTCAAGCAGACGCGTGGGGTCAAACCCCTTGACCTCAGCAGCGATGTGGACCTGCTGGTTCGAATGATCGAACTGCGTGATCGGCCCCACGCCTGAGACGCCCTCCGTCACGTTCTTCCAGCTGTCCTGGACGTTGAGCCCGAGCGGGTTGACCGTTCCCATGCCCGTGATAACGATACGCTCCATCGCCACTCCTAGTTCGCCCTCCACTTGTGCCCGGAGCCGGTAAGCACGACCACAACCGGATCGAGCAGCTGCGGCAACATTGTGCGCAGCGCCTCCCACACCAGGGCCGAGGTTGGCTCGACATAGAACCCCAGTCGAGCCAGCGAGTCACGCCCTGGCAGTATGTGTGCCTCATCGATGGCAATAATCCTCCCACCGGAATCTCGCACACTACTGACCACGGACTCGAGGCGCAGGGGAGACCTTACCCGCACGCCCTCTGCGATCGTGGGAGCCTCCGTCACGAATCCGAGCCCTGTTGCGCCAATCTCGTAGCAGGCCGCGAGCGGCGCGCAGGCCGCGGCCTGAACGCCGACCAGAACAGGCAGTCTTTCAATCACGCCGGATTCCCGCAGGGCTTGGAATCCTCGAGCCATGCCGAGGATGAGGCCGCCCTGCCCAGCGGGGACGATTACAGCGGCTGGGCCTCCAGGCAGCTGCTCCGCCACCTCAAAGGCGACAGTGGCGTATCCAGCCAGGTTGTGCGCAAAGAAAGCGTGGCTTGCGTACACAGCACCCGCTTCCGCCGCCCGCTGCGCTGCCGCGGCCGCCTCGGATCTTGGCCCGGGCACAGACACCAGCTCCGCTCCGTAGGCTGCAATTTGCCGCCGCTTGGGTCCGGCGGCCGACTCCGGCACAAAGACCCGGGCGCGTATCCCGGCGCGAGCCGCGTAGGCGGCGAAAGATGCGCCTGCGTTGCCCGATGAGTCCTCCACCGCTTCCGCAACACCGCGGGAAACGAGGAACGAGATCAGGGTAGCGCTTCCCCGATCCTTGAAAGAACCCGTCGGGTTGGCGTACTCGCACTTAAAGTGGACGCGCCGATGGTCGAGCATCGCCTCAACGAGCGGAGTATGCCCCTCTCCCAAAGAGACCGCCTCACCGGCCCCGTGCAGTGTGTCCCAGTAGCGCCAGATGCCCTGCCGCGTTGGATCGGGGCTGCCCCAGATTAGCGGCCCAAGATCATCATAGAGCCCGCCGCAACGTGGGCAGCGATAGGGCGCTCCCGTGTCGGGATACGGCCGGCTGCAGTTGAGGCATACGACCCTCATCATTCACCCGGCTTGGGCGCGTAGTCGCCTTCCACCCACCATTCGCCGCCGGCGCCGGTTTCCTTCTTCCAGACCGGCACGATCTCCTTCAATCGGTCTATACCATAGCGGGCAGCCTCGAACACACCATTGTCGCGATGGGCTGCGGTGCAGGCTATCACCACCGTCGGCGTCCGAGGCTCCAACTTGCCGACGCGCTGCACGATCGCGATGCCCTCCACGACCGGCCAGCGTTCGCGGATCTCGTCCGCCACCTGCTTCATTTTTGCCTCAGCCATGGGTCCGTAGGCCTCATATTCCAGATAGCGGGTTTCATGGGCGGGCTCGCGCCGGGTGACCTCCCGAACCATCCCCGTGAAGATCGCGGCAGCACCAGTCGTCGGCAGAGTGATCCTCTCCAACAGGTCATTCAGGTCGATCTCGGCCTCGGTGATTTGAAGAACTATGGGTGGCAACATGAGCAAGTGGTGTGCACAGGAAATTGGTGCGACGCGCTCCCAGGGGGCGCGTGAAGAGCATCAGCCTCCGCTGACCGGCGGAAAAAGGGCGATCTCTCCGTTCGCGGGAATCACGGCCTCGTCAAAGGCAAATTCACGGTTTATGGACACCACGACTGTCTTCAAGGATTCGCGCAATGCGGGGTAGTCGCGGCCCAATTGCTGCCGCAGTCCCTGGACATCCATGGCCTCGGGAACTTCGAGATCCAGGAACTTCATGCCCGCCCGCTGGCGCAGTGTGGCGAAGAACAAGACCTTGATCCTATTCATTGACCACGTCTCCCGAGCGGCCGCCGTGTTTCTCGACCAGGCGTATATTGCCGATGCGCATTGACTTTTCGGCAGCCTTGGCCATATCGTAGACGGTCAACGCTGCGACGGAGACGGCCGTCAGCGCCTCCATCTCGACTCCGGTCCTGCCGGTGGCCCTTGCGGTGGCCGTTATGACCACTCCTGGGAGCTCTTCTTCCAGGGCGATATCCACATCGATCTTGGACAGTCCCAGGGGATGGCACAGCGGGATCAGTTCCGAGGTCCTCTTGGCTGCCATCACGCCCGCCAGTTCGGCGACCGCGATCACGTCCCCCTTCTTCATGCGCCCGTCGCGGATAAGGCCGAGAGTGGCCTTATTCATGATGACCTCACCCCGGGCGACCGCAATCCGGTCGGTCTCCGGCTTATCGCTGATGTCCACCATGCGGGCGCGGCCGGTGGAGTCGATATGCGACAATCTGGCAGTCATTTCTTAATTATACCCGTCGCAATGAGGCAGACGCGCTGTTGGAGAGACTTCACTTTTGGGTGCACTGATATAATCGCCAGCGCCATGCAGAACCCGCTGGGACCGCATACCGATTACACGGTCCGCATCCCGATCTATGAAGGGCCGCTCGATCTACTGCTCAACCTGATCGAGCGGGCTGAACTGGACATTACGGCCGTATCGCTGGCCATGGTCACTGACCAGTACCTCGTGTACATGCATGGCCTAGAGCAATCCAACGCGGACGACATTTCCGCCTTCCTAATCATAGCCGCGCGTCTGCTGCAGATCAAGTCGGAGGCCCTGCTTCCCAGGCCGCCCGAACGCGAACCCGGCGAGGAGGACCTGGGAGAGTCACTCGTCGAGCAGCTCAGGCTCTACAAGCGCATCAAGGAGATCGGCGCCTGGCTTGACGCGCGGCAGCAGGTCGGATTGGGAACATTTCTCCGAGTTGCGCCGCCGCCCAGGATCGACCCCAAGTTCGATCCCGCAAACCTGACACTTGACATGCTGGTGACGGCAGCCGCGAGCGTTTTCTCACGGGCCGCAGAGAAGGAACCCCTCGGCAGCCTGATCGCAGCTCCATTGGTCACGATTCGCGAGAAGATCGACCTGATCGCCCGGACGCTGAGGCAGCTCCGGCGCGCCTCGTTCCGAGGTCTTGTCGGCGACAAGTCCACCAGGCTGGAGGTGGTCGTCACGTTCCTGGCCCTGCTGGAGCTCATCAAGCGCTATCGCGTTCAAGTGCATCAGGACGCCCTTTTCAGCGACATCCAAATCGATCCTCTGGAGGAGTGGGGCGAAGGGGAGGAAATCGAACTTGAATTCGAGTAGGTTCTGCTATTCGGCCTGATGCGGCGTGGGATGCGGGAACAGCCTCGGGGGATTGGTGGCGCTCCTGACCTTCAGTTGGCGCGCCGGGAGCGCTCCGACCGGGTACCGATGCGTCGCTCTACCCACAATGCGAGAGCTGCCCCGGTGGCGTCGAAAAGCAGCAGGTCCCACGCGGAGGCATGTCGGCCGGGGACGAATGACTGGTGCAGCTCGTCCGAAAAACCGTACAACACCGCCAGAGCCCAGGCCTGTGCCATTCGACCGGGCTGCCAGCCGAATGCCTGCCAGTACGAGAGTGCCAGCAAGCCATAGCCCAGGACGTGACCACCTTTCTTGATCACAGCATCTGCCCAACCGAAGTGCGGCAGTTCCCTGCCGGTTCGAGATGAGAACACGTAGATCATGAGCATGATCAGAATCGCCCCACTCCAACGCTTGATGAAACGCCCGGCCACGGCCATTGGGATCATGCTCCTGCCTGCCCGACGTCAGCAACGGCGGGCAAGTCGCGTTGTGCACCAGGTGAATGAAATCCAGCCGCGCATGTCCCTGCTGCTGCCCCCAGTCCTGGCAGTATACTTGAGCGTCTGCCGGAGGTTGTCCCCATCCATCACCGAGTACTTGGCTTGCTAGCGTTCGGTTTCGTGGCAATGACGTCTGCCTGCGCCAGAACGCAGGTGCCGGGCACCTCGCCGTCTGATATTGCCACGATCGTGGTCGCCACACAACGGGCAGCACCGACGGTGGCGCCGTCAGGAACGGCGCCACCCACCCCAACCATAACGGCCACGCCTGAACCAACACCCAAACTCGGGACTCCGGAGTCGCCGACTCGGTTGAGGTTGCTGGACGGCGCGACCTCCGCCAGCATCGACGCGCAGATCATGCCTGGCGAAAGCCACGCGTATGTTCTGCGTGGCATCCAAGCCCAGCCAATGCTGATACATCTGGATTCATCGGCCGGGGATGCGGGCCTTTCTATGATGTCGCAGGGCGGGACCTTCTTCCTGAGACCCGGAATTGCCACCGACTGGCGCGGCACTCTACCGCAGGCCGGCGATTACTATCTCGGCGTCTACGGGGGCACCAGCTCCACGGACTACACTCTGTCCGTGCAGCTAGCAACACGGATCCGGTTCAAGGAGGGCGCCTCCGGTGCAACGGTGAGTGGCACAGCTCCCAATGGCTCCGTGGCAACGTACAGCGTCTTCGGCGCCAAGGCCGACGGACTAGTGGTGACGCTTTCAGGGGCAGGCCGCAAGGCCGCCCTTCGCGTTGTTGGCTTCGTGGACGGCGCCGCGTACCTTTCCGCTTCCGCGCACAAAAGCACGTTCGCGCTGGATCTGCCTGTCACGCAGGACTACATCATTGAGATCGTCCCGAACCCTGGCGAGACCGTCAGCTTCATACTCGATGTCCAGATCCAATGATCGCTCAGGCCGCGGGCTGTCTTTCTGAACGCGCAGTCCTGGTAGCCCCGGCTCTTCCCAAGCTTGCATGACCAATCACCTTGCGGGAGAGAACTCCCCGTATCTACTGCAGTATGCGGCCAATCCCGTGGATTGGTATCCATGGGGGCAGCAGGCTCTGGCGAGGGCCCAAACTGAAGACAAGCCGATCTTCCTGAGCATCGGATATGCAGCCTGCCACTGGTGCCACGTGATGGCGCATGAATCCTTTGAGGATCCGGAAACAGCCGCCATCCTAAACGAGAGTTTTGTCTCCATCAAAGTGGATCGCGAAGAGCGGCCCGACCTGGACGGCATCTACATGCAGGCGACAACAGCCATGACGGGCGCTGGCGGCTGGCCGATGTCAGTCTTCCTGACACCCGACTTGGAGCCATTCTACGCGGGCACGTATTTCCCGCCGGTACGCCGCTTCAACATGCCCGCCTTTCCCGACGTGCTCCACAGCCTGGCGCGGGCCTGGAGCGACAATCGGGCGGAGATCCGTCGCGTTGCCAGCCGCGTGGTCGAAGGTTTGAAGGAGGCCGGCGATGCTTCACCGGCGGGAGCACCAACGGATGCCGCGTTGGCGCAGGCCGAGTCCGCTCTGGTCAGCACCGCCGATCAGCAGGACGGAGGCTGGGGGCGCGCCCCGAAGTTTCCCCAGCCGATGGCCATTGAATTCCTGCTCCGGCGTGCTGCAGGCCAACCAAGCGCCCATTCAGAAGGCCTGGCAGTCGCCGTGCATACACTGAAAGCCATGGCGCGTGGCGGCATGTACGACGTGGTGGCAGGAGGATTTTCACGCTATTCCACCGACGACTCGTGGCACGTGCCTCACTTCGAGAAGATGCTCTACGACAATGCGCAGCTTGCGCTGGCTTACCTGCATGCCGCGATGGTGACGCGGGAACCGCTCTTCAGCCGCGTGGCCACCGATACTCTGGACTTCGTCACTCGCGAAATGATGCACCCCGAGGGTGGCTTCTATTCGTCCATGGATGCTGACTCGGAAGGCAGCGAGGGGAAGTTCTACGCCTGGACCGAGGCGGAGCTGCGGGAAGCCATCGGCGACGCCCCCCTATATGAGCTCTTCGCATCCGCGTACGCGGTCTCCGCCTTGGGCAACTGGGACGGGCGGACGGTACTGCAGCGCGCCCTTGATGACGGATCGCTTGGGGCACGGTTCAGGAAGGATGAGGCTGAGGTGGGGGCCATGCTCCGGCAATGTCATGCGAGACTCTTGCGCGCCCGGGCAGCGCGAGTTCGGCCCGCCACGGACGATAAGGTGGTCGCAGCATGGAACGGTTTGATGCTCCAGGCCTTCGCGCAAGCGGGTCGGTTCTTGGGATCAACGGGCGAGGCGGGCAAGTATATTGATGTGGCTACGCGCAACGGTCGATTCTTGTTGCGCGAACTGCGGACCGACGGTCATCTACGACGGATCTGGCGCGACCGCACGGCCGGCCGCCAGGTCTTTCTGGAGGACTTCGCGGCAGTCAGCCTTGGATTGCTGGACCTGTATCAGGCGACGTTTGAGGATTCCTGGTTCACGGCGGCGCGAGAGCTCGCCGATGAGATGCTCGCCCGTTTCGCGGACCCGCGTGGCGGATTCTTCGACACGCCGGACCACGAGCAACGGGTGCTGATCAGGCCCAAGGATATCCAGGATAATGCCACGCCATCAGGCAACGCTCTGGCCTGCGAGGCGCTGCTGAAGCTGGCCGCTTTCACTGGCGAAGGGAAATATCGGGACCACGCGGAGCGCGCACTGAGGCTCGGACTGGCGCATGCGGCAGATTATCCAACCTCATTTGCGCGCTGGCTTTCCGCCGCCGACCTGGCCCTGGCAGGAGGCCGCCAGCTTGCCCTGTTGTATCCCCCAGCATCGGACGTCGAGCCTTTCTGGCGCGTCATGAATTCTGCCTATCGCCCAAACCTCCTGGTTGCCGGGTCCTCATACCCGCCTGACGGCGGGGCGCCGCCCCTGCTGATGGAACGACCCCTCATAGATGGTCGTCCCACGGCCTTTCTTTGCCAGAACTTCGTCTGCAATCGCCCACTCACGGACCCCCACGAACTGCTGTCTCAGCTATAGAAAGACAGAGGCTCTCCGTCCCGAGAGCCTCATTGTGTTCTACCCTTTTTTTTCCTGATCCTTGTTGGTTTCGGGCTCGGCATCTTCGGGTTTTCCGCTGAGCCCTTCACGGAAATTCCGTAGGCCCTTGCCCAGTTCACCCGCGACCTTTCCGATCCGGCCCGGTCCGAACAGCAGCACGAGGATGACGAGGATTATCAGAAGTTCGGGTATGCCGAAAGCACGAGAGAAAGGCATTTTCGCTCCTTCGATTCGAATTTACCACAGTCCGCCGAAACCTGCCATCGAGGTCCCCGCGGCCTGCGGCCACGCGCCTAGGAATTGCGTCCCCAGATCAGGCCTTCAAAGAAGCGCATGATGCGCAGCAGGATCGAGCGCAGACGCGCCCAACGCTGGAAGCGCTCTGCGTGCACCGGCCGCTCCAGCAGTAGAGGACCCGTCCATTGTGCCGCGAGCGCACCCCAGGTCAGCCCCGCGCCGAAACCCACAAGGACGATCCGATCGCCGTTCTTGAGCATCCCCTTTTCGACGGCCTCAACCGTCGCAATCGGAATGGATGCCGTGGAAGTATTGCCATAGCGGTCAACATTGATCACGAAGCGCTCGAGTGGCAGCTTGAGGTATTTTGCGGCCGTCTCGATGATGCGGAGATTGGCCTGGTGCGGGATGATCCACTGCACATCTTCCGTGGTCAGGCCCGCGAGTTCGAGCGCCTCCCTAGCGGCGCGGCCCATGACGCGCGTGGCAAAGCGAAAGACCTCGCGGCCGTCCATGTGAATGTAGTGCCGACCCTCCCGCAGGGTCTGCTCGCTGGCCGGATAGCGGCTGCCGCCGCCGGGCACCGAGAGCAGGTCGCCGCCGGAGCCATCGGAGTGCATGACCGCGGAGAGCACGCCGCCGGGATTCTCGCTGGCTTGGAGCACAAACGCGCCGGCCCCGTCACCGAACAGAATGCAGGTCTTGCGATCCTCCCAATTGACGAAACGCGAAAGGGTTTCTGCCCCAATGACCAGGGCGTTGCGGATCGAGCCGCTGCGGATGGCCTGTGCAGCCATGTTGGCCGCATAGATGAAGCCTGTGCAGGCCGCGGAGAGATCGAATGCGCCCGCTTTGCTGGCGCCCAGCTGATCCTGGATCAGGCAGGCAGTGGCCGGGAAGATGTATTCCGGGCTGGAGGTGGCGCATATGATCAGGTCGATATCGGTGGGTTTCAGATTGGCCACATTGAGGGCGCGTATCGAGGCCTTCACGCCCAACGTGGACGGGTACTCGCGATCGCGGGCGATCCGCCTTTCGCGAATCCCGGTCATTTCGCGAATCCACTCGTCGCTGGTATCTACACGCTGAGCCAGCTCATCATTGGTCAGTATCGTGTCAGGTACTGCCATCCCCCAACCCGTAATGTGTGCGTATGGCATTTGTAGTCCTTCTTTGAGCGGGCCTTGACCGGCCGGTTCAAGCCGCCGCCTGTGCCGATTGACTCAAGCTGTGTATCTGCTTAGGATCAGCGTCGCATTATGGCCGCCGAAGCCAAATGAGTTGGACATGACGCACGCCGGCGCGACCTTGCGCGCGGTGTTAGGCACGTAATCCAGATCGCATTCGGGATCAGGAAACTCATAGTTGGCCGTGGGCGGCAGAACACCTTCGTTGAGGACCCGCGCACAGATGACCGCCTCCAATGCACCGGAGGCGCCGAGCAGATGTCCGGTCACAGACTTGGTGCTCGAGATCGGCACGCGATACGCCTGCGTGCCAAAGACGGTCTTCACGGCATATGTCTCGCTCTTGTCGTTCAGCCGGGTGGATGTACCGTGCGCATTGATGTATCCGATGCTGGCAGCCTCCAGTTGCGCATCCCGCAGCGCCAGCTGCATGGAGAGGGCCGCGCCGGCGCCGTTCTCGACCGGGGCCGAGATGTGAAAGGCATCGTCAGACGTGCCGTAGCCGCTGAATTCGCACAGGATCCGCACCCCTCGGCGCTGCGCCGATTCAAGCGACTCCATCACGACCATGGCCGCGCCTTCTCCCATCACGAAGCCGTCGCGGTCGAGATCGAAAGGCCGGGAAGCGCGCTCCGGAGCCTCGTTGCGCGTGGAGAGCGCGGTCATGGCATTGAGGCCGGCCATGGCCAGGGGCACGATGGCCGCCTCGGCCGAGCCGACAAGCATGGTCTCGGCCGCGCCCCGTCGAATCATGGCGGCGGCCTCCCCCAGCGCATTGGTTCCGGTGGCGCACGCGGTGGCGATGGCCATGTTTGGACCACGGGCGCCCGTACGAATCGCCAGCGTGCCGGCCGCGCTGTCGGAGATCATCATGGGAATCAGGAATGGGCTCACGCGGTCGGCACCGCGATCCTTCAGTACCTCGTAGTTGCTCATCATTGTCCCAATGCCGCCAATTCCCGTCCCGACGATGATCCCGGTGCTGTCGCGATTGCTGTCATCGATCTTGAGCTCGGCCTGATTCATGGCCTCGTCTGCCGCGGCCACAGCGAACTGTACGAATCGGTCCATCTTGCGCGCCTCGCGGGCGCCGAAACGACCGATGCCATCGAAGCCCTTGACTTCGGCTGCAAACCTGGTCTTGTGCGAGGAGGCGTCGAAGTGCGTGATCGGACCCGCGCCTGACTTCCCACTCAGGACTCCTTCCCAGGTTTCGCGCACAGACTGACCCAGCGGACTCACACAACCCAATCCCGTAATGACAACTCTTTTCCTCATCCCGTTCTCCCAAAAAATGTAGGACAAGAGGTCGTCTTGTCCTACAGGTCGGCCTGCATTTACAACACGCTCGGCCTACTTCCGATGCGCGGGTTCTGTCTGTGCATGCAGCGTCCGCCAGGCCTGCTGCAGGTGCAGCCTGTCGTGTTCAGCCATGAAGCCGATCACCTCAAGGAAATTGGTGGGTCCGAAAATGGCGTGCCGCGCCGGCTTCGCCCAGACGTGATCCGGCAAAGACCGCAGTCGAGCCAGGCCGCTCAGGCGAGCTGCCGCAAACTGCTGCGCCGAAGCCGGCCCGTCCTCGCTTCGATACTGCCTTTGTTTTGCCCAAACGGCAGCGTCTGGACGCGCGATAAAAGGCGCGGCGGCGCCCACCAGGGCGGTTATCTGCTCCGCATGAACTTCGCGTTCTGTATCCCTCAAGTGACAGACCAGCTCGATCATTGCCCAGTCATCGGCGGAGGCTTCGTGTGCCCATTGGGCGGGCGTCAGATTGGCGGTCAAGCCTTGAAGCACGGCCGGCGTTGCCTCCAGAACCGAAAGCACGGCCTCCGGGGCATCGAAGGACGGCGCCCGGATCTTGTCCTCATTGGTCAGGATCCAATCCCGCAGTTGAAGCAGGTCGCCTGAGCGCCCTCCCGTGTTGTCTCCCCCGCCGTTCACGTGGAAAGTCGTTAGACCGAGCCGCTCCGCGGGCCGCAGATCCCGCTCCACATCATTTCCTGCCATGAGCACCGGAAGATCCGGCCAGCCAAGCCTTCCAAGCACCTCGGCATAATATGCCGGGTGGGTCTTTGTGAAGTGAAAGCTCTCGAAGGAGGAGATGATCTCGAAGCGCGCGGGGTCCAGGCCGGCCCAGCGCACGCGTCCCGCTGTGGCCGCCCAGGGGAAAACCGGATCCGTCGCCAGGGCCAACACATGGCCCGCCGACGAGGCCCAGTCGATCAGCTCGCGCGCACCTTGGCTCTTCTGGGTTGTGCGGCCAAGCGTGGGGAATACCGTCCGATAGAAGCCGGCAATCTTCTCCCGCAGCAGGTTCGGGTCCACGCCGAGCCGCGGATAGAACTCCGCCTCAAAGACCTGCTGCAGGGTTCGGCGCGGATCCTGGTTCAATATCATACGCTGCACGCCGGAACGCAGCGCAGCCAGCATCACATCCGGCGCGACCTGGTCGCACAAGTGGTCGGCAAGCGCGGCGTAGTAAGCGGAAAGAAACACCTCCGTGTGGGTGTCCAGCAGCGTGTCGTCGAGATCCAGAAGCAGTGTGATCGGCATATGCGCCTAGGCGGCAGATCAGGGGCCCCAGGGCCCATGCATGCAGCTCACTCTTTTACTGTGAACTCCGCGGGCAAAGGATGGCATTCGCCGCAGCCGATCTCGGGCTCCGCCACAGCTCGGCCGACCTTCTCGCAGCGGGCGGTCACGCGAACGCGTCGCTGCAAGCCGGCACTCAAAGGCCGCGCAACCTCAGCGGAGAAGCGCAGGAATTCGCAAGCATTGGCCCGCAGGAGGTTGGGGACCGGGCACGAGGCGCACAGATCCGGACTCCATCGCTGCCCGGACTCGCGCAGCAATCGGCACTCCTCCGTGTGGCGGCCACGGAAGTAGTTGCCATAGAAGTATCTACACTCTTTGCCAGCTGGCGTTCGCATCAGCTTTGAGGAGCCCGCGTTGCGGCCTCTGACGGCGCCGCGGCTGCCCGCGTGGGCCGCCGGTTGCGCGCTGGGCCCGAATTCACGACGTTCTCGCCCTATCTAGACCCTGGTTACGTACTCGCCGGTTCGGGTGTCCACCCGGATGACGTCGCCGACCTTTACGAACTGCGGGCACTGCACTTCGAGGCCGGTCTCGGTCTTGACCCTCTTCGATACACCGGTCGCGGTGTCACCCCGAACTGCAACCTCGGCTTGCTTTACTTCCAGGTCGACCGAGGTCGGCAGTTCTACATCAAGCGGCTGACCGTTGTAGAAGGTCAACTTCACTTCCATGCCGGCCTTGAGGTAGAGGGCATCTTCGCCAAGCATATCCCCCTTGATGGCAGGCTGTTCGAAGGTCTCGTTGTCCATGAAATGATAGAACTCGGAATCTGTGTACAGGTACTGGACATTGTGGAAGTCCAATCGCGCTTCCTGAACACGATCGCCGGACTGAAAGGTCTTGTCAATGTTGGCCCCTGTCAGCAGGCTGCGGGCCTTCACTTTGATGGACGCATTTCCCCGTCCGGTTTTGTTATGGCTGTATTCAAGCACTTTGTACAGCCCCCCGTCCAGCTCAAAGGTTACGCCCTTGCGGAGGTCGTTCACATCGATCATTCGTCGTTCCTCAGTCTCTTGAGAGTTCCACCCCGTCGGTTGTCGGCTCACCGCTTGGAGGGCGATAACGCAGGAAAGGCCTTGCAGCGAACCGACCGATTATACCGCGGCTTTTGAATGACCCGACTCCGCATCGGGACTGCCTCGCAACAGCTGCACGGCATGATCAAGTGCTGGCAGGATGACTTCGAGGTTCTCCAGCGCGCCCTTGGGGCTGCCAGGAAGGTTCACGATCAATGTGCTGCGCCGGATCCCGGCGCGCGCGCGCGAAAGCATGGCGTGCGGTGAGATCAACAGGCTGGCGGAGCGCATGGCCTCAGCCAAGCCTGGCGCCTCCCTTTCAATGACCGCGCGTGTCGCTTCGGGCGTCACGTCGCGGGGTGCGAAGCCCGTGCCGCCTGTCGTGAGGATGAGGTCGGCAACGTCTTGCTCAACCCAGTCTAAAAGCTTGTCGCGGATCATGCCGTGTTCGTCCGGCACGATCTCCATGTTCGTCACGACCCACCCTGTTGCTTTCAAGTGGGCCTCCAGCGCCGGACCGGAGGCATCTGCTCTCTGGCCCCGAGATGCGCGATCAGAAACCACCAGAATGGCTACGCGCATGTCGATCAGCTCAGGTCCTTGGCAAATATGTGATCATCCAGCAGTCCCCAGCCGATGCTCCCGTAGTACTGCACGGCGTCCGGATTGTCCGGACGCACGAGCAGGTAGCAGCGAATGCACCCCTTCTGCCGCAAACGATGCTCGATCTCCGTCATGAGCTGCGAGGCGATGCCTCGGCGCCTGACGCGCATTGCAACGGCCAGGTGGTAGACCATTCCGCGCCGGCCATCGAAGCCTCCGATCACGGTACCCACGATCTCTGAGCCAGACTCGGCCACGAGGAACAGGTCGGGGTCGCGCTGCAGTTTCTTCTGGATCTCCCCCGGAGCATCAGATAGTCCGATGCGCACACCCGCGCCGACTGATTCCCAAAGATGGATCGCGCCAGCGTAATCTCCGGGATACATGAACTGACGGATATGGATTGGCGTCATGCACCGCCCGGCAAATGCGTCCTGAGCAGGCCCATGAGTTCATCGGGCGAGAAGGGTTTTTGCAGAAAGTCGTCGGCGCCGCGCCGCAAGCAGTCCTCTTTGACGTCCAGTCCCGAGATCATCAGGACATACAGCTTGCGCCCGACCTTGGAACGCCGGATGCGTTCGACCAAGTCCAGTCCGTTCTGTTGCGCAAAGATCATATCAAGCACCAGGGCATCGGGCGCCAGGCTTTCCACGGTGGCCGCCAGATCGGCATTGCCCTCCACAGCCGTCACGTCATGGCCGTCCATCCTGAGCAATGTGCCCAGGAGCCGCACCATGGTGGCGTCATCTTCCGCCAGAACGATTCTTGCCATTCGACTTGCTCTTCGCAGCCGGGGCCTTCTTCGGCGCCGGTCGAGCTTTGACCTTGCGTGCAGGCGCTGGCGGTTCCAGGGCCGCGGCCAGGACGTCGTCAACCGTTTGCACAAAAATAAACTGCATGGATTCCTTGATCTCTGCCGGAACGTCGTCCAGATCATGCTTGTTGCGTTCCGGGAGCACCACGGTCTTCAGTCCATTGCGGTGCGCCGCCAGCACCTTCTCTTTGACGCCACCTATGGGCAGAACCTGGCCTCGAAGCGTGATCTCGCCCGTCATGCCCAGGTGCGGTTTCACCTTCCGGCCGGCGATCAACGAGACCAGGGCGGCCGCCATGGTCACGCCAGCTGACGGTCCATCCTTGGGAGATGCGCCGGCAGGAATGTGCAGGTGCAAGTCATTCTTATCGAAGAACTCCGCGGGGATGCCCATGACCTGCGCCCGCGAGCGCACGTACGAGAGCGCGGCTCTGGCGGATTCCTGCATCACGTTCCCGATCGACCCGGTGATCTGGAAACCTCGCCCGCCGGGCATCTTGGTGGCCTCCACGAACAGCACATCGCCGCCGAAGGGCGTGTATGCCAGGCCGGGCACGATACCCGGCACTGAAGTCCGCGCGTTCAGTTCCTCCGTGCCGTAGAATATGGGCCTCTCCAGGAATTCCTCCACCAGCGCCGGCGTGATCTCGAACTTCTCTCCTTTGCCCTCCGCGATGCGCGTGCCCGTCTTACGGCAAATGGCACCGATCTTGCGTTCCAGGCTGCGCACGCCCGCCTCGCGCGTGTACTCGCGGATGATCTTCTGAAGTGACTCGTCACGGAAGAGCACCTCGTCGGGTCGCAGGCCATTCTCGCGGATCTGGCGCGGGATCAAGTAGCCCTTGGCGATGGCGATCTTCTCATTGTCGGTATAGCCGGAAAGGTAGATGACCTCCATGCGGTCATACAACGGTCCCGGGATGGTCTCGGCGGTGTTGGCAGTCGTGATGAAGAACACCTGCGACAAGTCGAAGGCCACTTCAAGGTAGTTGTCGCGGAACTCGTTATTCTGCTCCGGATCCAGCACCTCCAGCAATGCCGAGGCCGGATCCCCGTGGTAATCGAAAGTGAGTTTGTCGACCTCGTCCAGCATGAAGATCGGGTTGCGCGTTTCGATACGCCTGAGTGACTGCAGGATGCGCCCCGGTAGTGCGCCAATGTAGGTCCGGCGGTGGCCGCGGATCTCCGCCTCATCCCGTACCCCGCCCAATGATGCACGGATGAACTTGCGGCCCATGGCCCGGGCGATCGATTGGCCCAGCGAGGTCTTGCCGACGCCGGGTGGGCCGATGAAGCACAGTATGACGCCCTCGCGCTCCCTGCGGATCTGATCCTTGGAAGGTTCCTTGAGCTCATCCTTGCGGTCCAGGCGCAGCTTGCGGACGGCCAGGAATTCGAGAATGCGATCTTTCACGTCCTCCAGACCGTAGTGGTCCGCGTTCAGGATCTCGCGCGCGTGCGGGATATCGAGGTTGTCATCCGTGGTCTTGGACCACGGCAGCGTCACCAGCCAGTCGAGGTAGGTCCGGATGACGCCATACTCGGCAGCCGCGCTCGGAAGGCGCGACAGGCGATCGAGCTCCTGGCGGGCCTGTTTGTCAGCCTCCGGAGGCATCTTTGCATCGTCGATCTTCTTGCGCAGTTCCTCGACCTCGGCTGCCTGCTGGTCCTTTTCCCCAAGCTCCTTCTGGATCGCCTTCATCTGCTCGCGCAGGTAGTACTCGCGCTGCACCTTCTCGATCTCGCCGCGCGCCTCGTTCTGGATCTTTTGCCCCAGGGTCAGCACTTCGGCCTCGCGCACCAGCAGGCCGATCAGCTTGCGCAGCTTTTCCGTGACCGAATCGATCTCCAGCAGGTCCTGCGCATCCTTCAATTCGATGCGTTGGAAATTGGCGATCGTATAGGCGGTTTGCAGGGGATTCTCGAGGGATGTAATCGAATTGACCAGTTCCTCCGGGAAGGAGGGGATCATCTGGGTGATCTGCTGGAACTGGTCGCGGGCATTGCGCGCCAGGGCGTCGATCTCGAGGCCTTCCTCCACCTTCTCCGGATTGAGCTCAACGCGCGCCTTCAGGTAGGGTTCCTCGGAAATGAATTCGACCAGCTTGAACCGATCCAGTCCCTGAACCAGCAAACGCACGGTTCCGTCCGGCGCCCGCAGCATGCGGTGGATGGTGGCGATCACGCCCACCCGGTAGAGGTCGTTTGGCCCGGGTGCCTCGAGTTCGGGATTTGTGGACGTCACGAGACCGACCAGCTTGTCCGATCCTACGACTTCATCGATAAGGCGAATTGATCGCGCCTGACCGACGGTCAGCGGCACCGCCGTCTGCGGATAGACAACCACGCCCCTCAGAGGAAGGATCGGCAGCACGTCCGGGTATTTCTGCAACTCACCAGCATCCGGGCTGTCCTCCACGGCACCATCCCTCTTGCCGATGGCCGGCAGAACCGACGGCACGAGCATTCTCAGCTCCTCGTCCGACTGGCCCATCCAATCCAGGAGTTCAGCCATACTTGTTTGCCAGCGCGATCCAGGCATCATTCCTCGATCTTCACGTCCACGCGTTTGGCTTTCGGCAACCTGACGACCAGGAAGCCGTTCTGGTAGTCCGCCTGCGAATTATCCAGATCGACCGGTCCCGGCAACGCGACCGCTGACGAGAACTTGCCGAAATGGATCTCCATCTGGTGGTAGGCGCGACGCTTCGTAAGATCGGGCCGGTGACCGCTGACGATCAACAGGCCCTTCTCATACAGCACCTCGAATTCCGACTCGCGCATCCCGGCCACCTCAACGCTGACGACATACTCATCCGCCGTCTCGAAGAGATCGGTTGGCGGACTCCACACTCCGGCCGTAACCTGCCAGCCCAGGGTGCCGCGCACCTCGCGCCGCCGGTCGGTGACTGTGTATGTTTCCGATCTGCGTATCACGGTAGACATCTCAAACTCCTTCGGGCGCGCGTCCTGGCCAGGTCCCGTTAGGGACAAGCCCGCCTGCGCGCTTACCGCAACAGGCCACCCTACGCAAGCGCCTTCTTTGCCGTCTCCAACACCTCGGCATAATCCGGTTCGGTGCCAAGCTCGGGCATGTAGGCCACATACTTGAGCTTGTCATCCCTACCGACGACGAAGACCGCCCGACGAAAAGTCCGGCGCTCCTTGACCAACACCCCGTACTTCTCTCCAAACTCGACAGCCATATGGTCCGACAGCGTGAGCACCTGGTCAACCCCGGTCGCTCCGCACCAGCGTTTCTGAGTATACGGCAGGTCCGTGCTGATCACCTCTATGACGACGTCCTTGCCCAGCAATGCGGCTTCCTGGTTGAAGCGGCGCGCCTCGCGGTCACAGACATCGGTTTCCAGGGAGGGCACGGCCGCCAGTATGCGTACCTTCCCGGCCGTGTCGGCCAAGCCGCGCATGCTGGACCAGTCGGTTTTCTGCACGCTGAAATCCGGCGCGAGATCCCCAACCTTTGCGTCGTTGCCGATAACGGTGGCGTCCTTACCGCCCACTTTGATCAAGCCTGTTCTTTCCATGGCCACTTCTCCACGCCTCTCATATGTTCTAAGGTGCTGCCTGGGGTCCACTCGCCTCATCCTAGCTCATGCGTGGCGCCCCTGGCGGGATTCGAACCCACAACCTCCTGCTTAGAAGGCAGTTGCTCTGTCCGTTGAGCTACAGGGGCGAAAACACCGTGAAACGCGCCTGCGTCCTGCCGAGGCCGTTGCTCATGCCTCTGTGCGCCACGGGCAGTATAAGCCCTCGCAAATGAGCCGTCAAACGGCTATGTGTTCGCGGGCCGTCAGGGGGGCGCTTTCTCCCCACCCGCTTCGAAGACCTGCGGCCATAATCGGACCTGGTTCTGGTCGTCCGGTGGCTCCGTTCACGTACCAAGCGGCCGCTTGAATGCGTAGTATTGCGTTCCACCATAAGCCCCAGCGGTGGCGATGCCGACGAGTTCCCAGCCCTCTTGGCCGAGATGGTTCAGAAACGCAGCCCTGGTCTCATCCTTCCCCCATTTCTGCTTTTTGCCGTTCACGGCGTAGTTCGCAGCGGTGCTAAACTCCAGACGGAGATATTCCCACTTTTGCATGAAAGCCTCCTTTTTGGGGCATTGCTGACATTGCACCAATCCTATCAGAGGCGCCGGGCTGGCGCTGGGCACCGTTCTGCGGGACAATCCATGAAATCAGAGGAGTCAGGCCGTGACCCAAGAACCCAACACCACTAGCCCGGCGGAACTGGCCGTGCGGCAAATCCAATGGCTCCAGGCAATTGAGGGGCATCTGAAGTACTTTCACAGAGTGCTTGAGATCTATGTTGCCCTGTCCATCGTAGGTGCTGCTCTCTGGTGCTTGATCATGGTATTCGGTCTGCGACTGTAGGAATGCATGCCTTGCACTCGGGGCTAGAATTCGCCAAGTGATGCCCGACGAATGGGCCTGGTTCGCGGTAGTCGCTTTCATTTTTCCTAAGAATGAGTCGGCCGAGAGCGTTTGGCTGGGGCCGTGCAACTTCCTGCCGCTGGGGCTGCCCGCAATTTGGGGGGCGTTCACAGTGCCGCCAAGCGAAAAGCTAGCGCGAGAGGACGCGGATTCGAAGCACGCCTGACTCACGAGTCCACTGCCTGCGTGGCCACCTGCACGACGAGCGGCTTCATCAGTTGGGCGGAAGCGGACTTCAGAGGGTCGCGAGTCAACAGAAAGGGCGAAGTCAGCGGACCATGGCCGCGGCGGCAATCGCCAGGACGACCGCCGAGACGCCAACGGTGAGGACTAGAAGGGCCCGATCCTTGGCACGTCGGCCTGCTCCCTTCATGAGATCCCGCCAGCCCCTGAGGATGCCGCTTGCCTGCTTGCAGAGACTATCCACGAGACCTTTGACCAATATGCGCCTCACTTTTCGCCATCAGGGTATGGATTCGCAGGTCCCCAGGCAGGTACGTTGATCCATGAGCAAGTAGCTTGAATCTAACGGAGAACTGCCTTAGGACGGAAAAAAGCCGAAGGACTCTGGCCTTCGGCTTTCCTGCTGGGTGCTGGGATCGTCAGTTCCGCTGCACCAAACTACCTTCCGGGCGCGCAGCCCAGAGTCTTGCTGGTTATCGAGCTAGTCCACCTGGCGGGTCTGTGCGGCGGGGATCGGCGCGGGCTGCGAATCCAGGCTGGACGCCGGCAGCGGTCTGAGCCCCCTATACACGCGCGGCCCGGCCAGGGTTCGCAGGATGGTGTCGGCCGGCCTGCCGAGCTTCTTCCCGAGCGCCTCAGCGCTCATCGGCTGGTTCCCGTTCACCAGTATCACACGGAAAACCGCCTCGACCACCGTCGTGTGCTCGTTCACGAAGTCTGGTTGCAGCGCGCAGTGATGCATCAGCGCGTGCTGTATTCCGTCCACCTGCTTCACCTCGGCGGTCTTCGGATCGATCCAGTCGAGCTTGGCATCTTCCGCGACCTCCGCCAGGCTCTGCTGATGCTCCGGGCAGAGCAGGGAGTGCAGGAACACATGCCAGTCGCGATCGTTCTTCTCCCACCAGTCGAAGTCAATGTGAAACGGGGTTCTGGGCGTCGGCTTCAGCAGGCTCATGTGTTTTCATTCAGCTTGAAGTGCAGATCGCCGACGTGCACGAAGCGTGCCTGGCTGGCCAGCAGGGCCAGCAGCGGCGCAGGCGGCACACGGCGAATCAGGTTCAGCGCCGCATACAGCTCCTGCGCATGCACGTGTCCCTGCGGATTGACCTTGGTCAGCTCGCGCATAACCGCCACGACCTGCTCCTCGAACGGGCGCTGCTTCTCCCAAAGTGGATCCAGAGTATCGAAGTCGCCGACATGGATCGCCATGCGGTCGTTGAACTCGGCGGCGATGGGCTGCTTCAGCATTGCGAACACCATTCCCCCGTCCGCGCCCACGATCAGGGTGCGGATCCAGTCCTTGGAGGAGCGCTGCGTCTTGGCCTCAACGATCACCTCGCCGGGCTTCTTCCCTTGCCGCACAGATACAAGGCTGCCGGGGATGAGCTGGTGCGACTTGTACCATTCGCGCAGGCCGAACGCATATCCATGTTGTCGAACGATCCAGGCCGGCATTTTCACGCCGGACCGGGCATCCACCAGCGTGAAACGCACACGCGGCGACTCGTAGGCCGTTGGAAACAGCGCGCGTGTCCGCTGAGAGAGCGGCAGAGTGCCAGCGCGCAAGTGCGGATAAATCAGGCTGATCGTGACTTCCCGAACGCCCTTGCGCTCGGCGGCAGACGGTGTGGCCTCGCTAAGCTCGTCATCCAGCTGCGCCTCCAGTTGGCGCATGGCATCATCCATCACAGAAGGGTCGTGCGGGATCTGCGTGTAGCGCAGGAATGCTGGCACCTCGCGCACTCCATCCGGCTCCAACCTCCGCAAACACCACAGCACCTGGCCGGCAGGGCCCACCTCATCAAAACGGTCGTCGTCCTGCAGCGCCCGATTCAGAGAGAACTCAGCCAGCTTGTGGTTGATGCCCTCCGGCAGCTCTACGTCCTTGAGAAGTGCCGAGGTCTGTTGGGGCTCGCCCTGCGCCATATCCAGGGCCGCCTCAGCCAGGTTCAGCTGCCCCTCGCCCACGTCGAACAGCAGACCGCGCGGGAACCACCGCCCTGCGATGCGCACGAGCGCAGGATCGGCCGCCAAGGCCCGCTCGAGTTTCTCTTCTATAGAAGCTCCATGTTCTTCGATGATGTCGTCGACTCCCCCGCCGGCTCCATCAACGCGGTTGTCCAGGGCATTGTTCAGGCTGTGGTCTTCAAGCCCGGCGGCGAACATCCGCTCGACGCCGTTTTCCATCGCCACGGTGATCACATCGAACGCGCCGGCCTCGGGGTTCACACCTGCCCTGCTGGATAGCACCTTTCCCCTTTTCCAGTCCAGCGCCGGGAACACCAGCTCGTCGCCCGAAATATATTTCTCGCGAGGCAGATAGGCCTGGCCCGCCGCCCTGATCTGGTCATCGCGCGCCAGCTGCTCGGCCTTGATTCGCGATGACACAAACACCGGCGCGAGGTCCTCCGCCGTCAGTGGCGTCTCGACCTCCAGTAGATGCGTCTGCAATGCCTCGATGTCTCGCGTGCCGACTTGTAGTTTTGCCCAGTAGTCCGGGGGGAATGGGTACGCCGGTGCCATCAGGTCCTTGCCGCGAGTTTGAGTGTCAGCGTGGTTGCTCGCGGGCGGGTAGCTTGTGCCTTGCTCAAGCCGAAATGATTATACACTACGCGGCAGAATATCATCGCCTCGGCGATGCAGGCGCGTTTCCGAGACGATGGCGCGCTGCCCCCTGCCTCCCCAAAATGCACGTGGCGCGCCATCCTCCGCCAGGTGCCTGCACGTGCATCTTGGGGAGGTGGCCGCCGCAGGGGTCTTCCCCAACTATGGCACCCCTATCGTCGCGTGGTCTGCTGAAGGAAACCAGACCATGAAGCCCACAACCGCCACCGTCATCCTGCTTGTACTTCTGGCCGCCTGCCGCGGACGTCTCTTCGCCACGCCCCGACGCCGAGGGCCAGCCAAGGAGCTGTGCGTATGTTTGGGTGAGGCAGGAGGGAAAAGCGCCGCCAGGATGTGGCCGACGCCCCAGCACCCGAAATCAAATGGCTCATCAAACGGGCAGCTCTCGAGAAGAAGAAATCCCTGCGATCCCGCGCGGCGTCTTCTGTGTTTCTTCTTCTTCCACCACCACCAGGCTGTTAGTTGTTGGTGGTTCCGTCTTTGGTGACTCAGTACTTCGTGATTCAGTCCTTGCTATATCGGGCACTTCCCCACCGGCGGCTGCCCCACAACTGGAAGAACCACACGTGGAGTACCCGGCCGAATCGGCGCGCTTTAAGAGCACATCAGTCATCCGGCGAAGCAAGGGCGGGGACTTCATAGATCGTCGTCTCCCAGGCGAAGGTGCCGTCCAGTCGCTTGATGCGCTTCCTGCGGAGGTAGCCTCGCGCCTGCAGTTCCCGAAGCATGCGGCGGATCTTGTGTTCGCCCGCGGGACCGTGCCTGATCAGGTCGTGCAGCCGCACCTGCCAGTCAGCCGGCTTCGAGAGCAGGTAGCCCATCAGGCCGCGTGCCTCCCACGAGAGCCGATCGTCGCTGAATAGGGCATTATCCACCACGAAGTATCTATCAACCTTCGCGAGCCTGACGATCGTGGCGTCCTGGGGAGGTCTTAGGCTCCTGCGAGGGGGCATTCCGCAAGGATAGCACACTTGTTCTAATCGTCAAGGGCAGGCGCTGACCCCTTGACGTTAGCACATCTGTTCTGTACAATGAGACTCTGCTCGCCTCGTCCAAAGTCCAATTGGGGGAGTAACCATGCCAGGATCTGACGACCACCCAACCCCCAACCCGAGCCTGCTGCGCCTGGCGCAAGTAGGCCGCGAGGCCCTTGGCCGGGCTCGACCACCTGAGGCAGGGCCGCGACTGCATTCCCAGGAACACTCTGCGCCGGAAGCTGCTCCTCCAACGCTTCCCGAATCCCTTGACGAAAGGGGCAACGGTCGGTATAATCCGATTAATCGGATTAATCGTTATCACATGCTGAGAGAACGAGTCGGCCCGGAGATCTCCGAGTTCATGCGCTACTTGGCTGCCCACCCTGAGGCAGAAAGCAGTCTGCCCGCGCTTGCCGGGCTGAGTCGTGAGCTCGGCATCAGCTTGGCTGCACTCCGCGAGCAGCTGGAGGTGGCACGCGCCCTCGGTCTGGTCGACGTCAAGCCGCGCACCGGGACGCGTCGGCGCCCATTCTCGTTCACGCCGGCCGTGCGCCAGAGCGTCACCTACGCTCTCGCGCTAAACGACAGCCACTTCGACAAATTCGCTGACCTGCGCAACCACCTCGAGATCGGTTTCTGGGATGAGGCGGCAGGCAAGCTCACGACAGAGGACAAAGCTGCCTTGGGGGCACTTGTCACCAGGGCCCGCGAGAAGCTCAACGCGGGGACGACGCAAGTTCCGCATGAAGAGCATCGCGCCCTGCACCTGCTGATCTTCTCCCGGCTGGAGAATCCGTTTGTGACCGGCCTCTTGGAAGCCTATTGGGACATGTATGAAGCCGTGGGGCTGAATCGGTATTCAGGCGACATCGCCTATTTGAACGCGGTCTGGACTTATCACGCACGAATGGTCGACTGCATCTGTGAAGGTGACTATGAGGGTGGACGCCAGGCGCTGGTGGCCCACGTGGAACTGCTCATGCAGCGTCCGGCGTAGATCGCCGCCTCGCCACGGCAAATCCGAAGGAGAACGATGACCAGCAAGATAGTAAATGACTTCTCGATCACAGTCGGCACCGTGAACGGCTCCGGCAGCTCGACCGCCAACACCACCATCCTGCGCGCCTTGTTCAAGATGGGTATACCGGTCTCAGGAAAGAATCTCTTTCCCTCCAACATCCAAGGGCAGCCCACCTGGTACACGATCCGCATAAGCAAGCACGGCTACCTTGGACGCCGCGAGCAGCAGGAGGTCGTCGTGGCCATGAACCCTGCGTCCTTCGCCCGCGACCTGGCCTCAGTGGCAGCCGGCGGGGCTTTTTTCTATGCGGACGAGATCAAGCAGGCCATCACGCGCACCGATATTGCCGCCTACGCCATGCCGGTGAAGGAGATCGTGCGCAAGGACCCAGGCATCCCTTCGGATTTCCGGGACTTGGTCGGCAACATGGTGTATGTCGGCGTCGTGGCTCAGATGCTGGGCATCGACCTCGAGAAGCTGCGCGCGGCACTTGAGTTCCACTTCAGGGGCAAGCAGAAGCCGATCGACATGAACTTCAACACGGTCAGGGCCGGCGCCGAATGGGCCGGGGCGAATCTGGAGAAGCGGGATCCATTCATGGTCGAGCCAATGTCCAAGACCAAAGGGCTGATCATGGCAGACGGCAACACGGCTGCCGCCATCGGCTCCATCTTCGGCGGGCTGCAATTCGCGGCCTGGTATCCGATCACACCCGCCTCCTCGCTCGCGGAGGCTTTGAACGAATACCTGCCTCAGCTGCGCAAACGCGAGGATGGGAAACACACGTATGCGGTCGTACAGGCCGAGGATGAACTGGCAGCCATCGGCATGGCCATCGGCGCCGGTTGGAGCGGACTGCGCTCCATGACCTCCACCTCCGGTCCAGGCCTGAGCCTGATGACTGAGTTTGCCGGCCTGGCATACTACACCGAGGTGCCGTTGGTCGTGTGGGATGTCCAGCGCATTGGGCCCTCCACCGGCCTGCCCACGCGGACGGCGCAAGGCGACCTGACATTCGTGAACTTCCTTGGGCACGGCGACACCCAACAGGTGATCCTGCTGCCCGGAGGCGTCGACGAGTGTTTTGAATTCGGGTGGCGCGCCTTCGATATCGCGGAACAGCTCCAGTGGCCGGTCTTCGTCCTCAGCGATCTCGACATGGGCATGAACCAATGGATCAGCAAGCCATTCCAGTACCCCGATGGTCCCATGCAACGCGGCAAGATACTTTGGGAGAAGGACCTGGAGGCCATTGACGGCAATTGGGCCAGATACTTGGACAAGGACCACGATGCAGTGCCGTATCGCACCCTCCCGGGCAACCGACATCCTGCCAGCGGCTACTTCACGCGCGGCACAGGCCACGACGAGTATGCCCGTTACACAGAGGATTCGGCGGTCTGGCACCGCATGATGGAGCGCTTGAAGAAGAAATACGATACGGCCAGAAAATTCGTTCCGGAACCTGTCCTGCACAAGATGCAAGGAGCCAGGGCAGGCATCATCGCCTTCGGTTCAACGGAGGCCGCCGTGCTGGAGGCGCAGCATCAGTTGAGCGCCGAGCATGCCCTGAAGGCGGATTTCCTGCGCATACGGGCCCTGCCCTTCACCGATGCAGTGAAGGAGTTTGTGGCAGCGCATGAGCCAATATTCGTGGTTGAGATGAATCGGGACGGTCAGATGGCGCAGTTGCTGACTATCGAGTATCCGGAGCATGCGGCCGCATTCCGATCGGTAGCCTACCAGGACGGCTTGCCTGCGGCGGCCAGTTGGGTGCGCGACGGCATTTTGGGCCAGCGCGCTGCGTCCGTCTCTTCCGGCAAGGCTCGGGCGAAGGTCACCAGGAAGGCCGCACCTGCCAAGACACAAAGAGCCGCCAGCCGGCGGCACGCGGGCACACCCAGGAACCGCCGCGGTGGCGCGGCCAGGCCGAAACGCAAGTAGGGCATCGACCTCGGAACCCGAGCAGCTCTGATCCGCATGCATCACAAGGAGAAACACTATGGCTGAAGCACTTCATATGGCTGGCGCGCCTGCATCGGCGAATCTCGCCGGCCTGACCAAGAACGACTACCGCGGCAACCCGACGACGCTTTGTCAGGGTTGCGGCCACAACTCCATCTCCAACCAGATCGTCAGCGCCCTGTACGAGACGAACATCGTTCCCGAGGCTGTTGTGAAGTTTAGCGGCATTGGCTGTTCCAGCAAGTCGCCGACCTATTTTCTCAACCGCTCCTTTGGCTTCAACGGATTGCACGGCCGTATGCCCCCCGTCGCCACGGGGGCCCTCTTTGGCGACTACCGTCTGAAGGGCATTGGGATCTCGGGCGACGGCGATTCTGCCAGCATCGGCATGGGGCAGTTCAAGCATGTGATCCGGCGCAATGTCAATATGCTGTACATTGTGGAGAACAACGGCGTCTACGGCCTGACCAAGGGGCAATTCTCGGCCACGGCCGAGGTGGGGCTCAGCCTGAAGCATCAAGGCACCAACGTCTACATGCCGGTCGATATCTGCCTGGAGGCCCTGGCGTCCAATGCCACTTTTGTCGCGCGCTCCTTTGCCGGAAATCCCAGGCAGGTCAAGGAACTGCTCAAGGCCGCACTTTCACACAACGGCCTCGCCGTGCTGGATATCGTGAGCCCGTGCGTGACCTTCAACAATCAAAGCAATGCGTTCCATTCCTACGCCTGGGGCAAGGACCACGAGGAGCCGCTGCACGACATTACCTACGTTGCCCCCCGCAATGAGATCATTCTCGAGCAGGAAATGAAGGAAGGCGAGATCCGCGAGGTTGAACTGCACGATGGCTCCAACGTGATCCTCAAGAACCTGGAAAAGGACTACGATCCGAGCAAGCGCTCCGAGGCCTACCGCGTGATCGAAGAGTCTCACCGCATGAAATGGCTGGTCACGGGGCTCCTGTTCGTCGACACGTCCCGGCCCAATCTGACCGAAACGCACAACCTGGTGGAAACGCCACTTAATCGGCTGACGGACGCGGACCTGCGGCCGGCGCCCTCGATGATGGCCCGGGTCAACGAGCTCATGTTCTAGCCCCTGGCAGCAAAGCGCTCGCCACCACGGCACCCGGCAATCGTGTTGCCTTTGAACAATCCGAGTCGCATACTGCAACTCTGCCTGCGTGAGGCGGGCTTTGACCTGGTTCGCGCCTCCGGCCCTGGCGGTCAGAACGTGAACAAAGTCGCCACCGCGGTCCAATTGCGCTTCGATGCGCGCGGTTGCCGTCACCTCGATGCGGGAACAAAACAGCGGCTTATCCAGCGAGCGGGCAGGCGGGCAACACCAGCCGGAATCGTCGTGATCCAGGCGAGCCGTCACCGCACCCAGGCGAGGAACCGCGAAGATGCCCTCGCACGGCTCCGCCTGCTACTGGAGGCATCGCTGGCGCGGCCCAAGCGGCGCCTGCCTACGAAAGCAACCTCTGCCTCCAAAGAGCGGCGGTTGAAAGCCAAGAAATTCCGCGGGGAACTAAAGCGAACGCGTCGGAGTACGCCTGCCTGACCAACTTCGCGGCGTTTGGCCCCGAACACGCCCGGGCGCCTGGCGCCCGGTTGAATAGCATCCGCAGCGGTTCACTTCCAGCCGAACTCCAGTGTTGAGTTCGCCCCTTGCGGCAACTCGACGTAGACACCCTCTGGAAACGGGCTTCCGGCCCAGTTGCAGCTCGCGTCCATGATGTTGCTTTCGCAGGAGATGGCCGTGTAGCTCACCCACCATGTGCCGCTCGTATCCGGCGGCATGAACGCGTGGAAGATCCCGCTTTCATCCGTCATGGCATCGGTACGCGGCACGTTCGATCCGCTGCCCTGCACAAGCGCGAACTGCACGCCGCTGACGGGGGAACCATTGGCGTCCGTCACATGCCCCCGAACGACTAGCGCGTCCGCAGGATCCACTACCGGTGCCTGGCTCAGATCGTGTCCTTGCGCCTCGACCAAATGCGCGAAGACCCATCCGGTTTGATTGGCGGGCGTCTTGACGAGCAGCCATTCCCCGCCCTGCGAGCGGCCCAACACCGTCAGGGCCGTCCCGTCGCTCATGATTGCCAATCTCGTGAACAGGTATCCGGGATTGCTGCGCAGCAAGACGTTGTCTGCCCAGGTTGCGACGTTGAAGGGTGCAAAAACCGTGGCCGTGGGGGCAGGCGCGGTGGGCTCCGCCGTGGAGGGTGGTGTGGGCGACAACGGGGGTGGTGGAACAGGAGCAGAGGCCTCGGGCGCGGGCGGCGCCGCAGTCGGCTGCGCAGTCATCGTGCAGGCGGCTGCCAGCCCCGCGATGAGCAAAGCCGGTCCGAGGCCTTTCATGGTGTGGGACTCGGCCCCGGCGTAATCTCGGGTCCCGGGGTCGGAGGCGGATTGAAGACCTGTAGTGCCGCGGTGCTGAAGTAAGGATCAAACTGCAGGTTTTTGGCCTCGATCCAGCAGCGATCGCCGTAGGTTGGGTTGGCGATCACGAACCAGCCGGTCTTGCTGCCCACGCCCAACATCTCAACCGCAGTCCCCTGCTTGATCGCGCTGACGACTGGATACGCAGATCCGGGTCCGGTCCAGCACAAGGCGGTGGTGCTGACGACAGGCTTCCCGGCCGTGGGAACGGGAGCGGGCGTTTGGCTGGCCGTCGGTAGAGGCAGCGGCAGCGGCGCCGGTGACTGAGCCGGGCCTGCCGCGGCCGTCTGCGAGCCCGCCAGGCTGGTTTGCAGGGCAGAGACGGTTTTGACAATCATCGTTGCCGCGGTTTCAGTGCCACCCGCCATCCACGGCAGCGTGCATCCCCACACGATGGTCGCAGCAACGAGAGCGCACACGCTGAGGCGAAAGACGGTCCTCGGCATACTACCTCCGGCGCGCCAGCGCGCCCAATTCTCGGTGTGATTATACCAACCGTGTGCGTGCCGGCGCCTGGCCCGCAGCCGGGGTCTGATCGCCCCACTTTGCGGTTTGCGACTCTTCTGATTTGCCATTCCGATGGCCATACGGTATATGGCCATACGCTACATTGTGTCCTGCACTGGCCAGCGGCGTGGAGGCACTGGGGGGAACTTTGCGGACCGCCGGGCGTCTACCGATGATGAGCGGGCTTTGGGGTCATGCAAGGAGGTGTGTGATGCGTTTCCCAACACCCATTCGCCTGACCGTTGCGATGGCGCTGGTGTCCGCGGTGCTGGTGGCACCGACGCCGGCCGCCGCCTGGTCCGGCTGCGACGCCAGCTACATCGTCCAGTGGGGAGACACATTGGGCTCGGTTGCCGGCAGGTGCGGCACGAGTGTCGCTGCGCTTCGGCTTGCGAACCCCGGCCTGGGTTACTGGTTGCACGCGGGACGGACCCTGTGGCTGCCCGGGGCGTACTTGGACGGCGGGTATGACCATGACACCAATTTTATCGCCCGCGGCGATACGCTCAAGAAACTGGCAGCCCGCTTCGGCACTGCGGTGGTGGCCCTGGCAAGCCTGAACGGAATATGGAACTGCAACCTGATCTACGAGGGGCAGAAGCTGCTCATCCCTGCGTCGGGTGGCCACCCGCCTTCGCAACCGCCTTCATATCCGCCGCCGGCACCCGGGTCGTCAGGCACGTACGTGGTCCAGTGGGGCGACACCATGCGGAAGATCTCCGCCCGCCACGGCACGACCCTGCAATCCCTGATAACGCTAAACCCGCAGATCAGCAGTGCCAACCTGATCCACCCGGGCCAGGTCATCCGCCTCTGGTGAGTTCTTTGCTGCTTCAAGACCAAGGAGCCGCGGGCCTTGCCCGCGGCTCCTTCGCGCCTCTCGACCCAGGACCCGCCGTCATTCACTCGGAATGATGATCCACATCACCACGTACGGTACCAGTCCGGGCAGTCCACCGGGGATCAACAAGATCGCGAACCCCAGTCGGAACCAGAACGAGCTGATCCCGAAGAACTCCGCCAGGCCTCCACACACTCCGGCGAGCATGCGGTTCTTGCGTGAGCGGCGTAGTGGTTGTTTCTGTGTCGTCATTCGCACCTCCAATGCGCATGGGAGCTTTCCCGAGTATATACGGGCAGGCTTCTGAAAAGTAGCGCCGCCTGGCCTCGCCTGTATAATCGGAGCACCATGAGTCGGACGACTTTGGGAACGCTGAGCGGCCTCGCCGCGGCCGGTATTTGGGGTGCAATGTACGTGGTTAGCAAGGTCATCCTCGATATCATCCCGCCCTTCGCGCTCATCACCACCCGTTTGCTGCTCGGAGGACTGACGCTCTATGCCGTGATCATCCTGCGCGGCCCCATGAAGATCTCACGCCCGGACTTTGCTCGGGTCTTCGCCGTGGGCCTGGTCGGCTACGGCGTCTCGCTCGGCCTCCAATTCATCGGGACCAAGATGTCCACGGCCGCCAACGGTGCCTTGGTCACCTCCGCCACGCCCGCCTTTGTCCTGATCTTCGCCTACCGCCTCCTTGGCGAACGCATCAGCGTCACACGCGTCATGGCCCTGGTGGTTTCAACGGTCGGTGTCGTGGCGGTCATAGATCCGCGCAACGCCGCCCTGGATGTTTCGGTATTCTGGGGCAATCTCGCGCTCCTGGGCGCGGCGCTCACTTGGGCGCTGTATTCAGTGCTTATCCGGGTGGTCACGCGTGACCTGGATGTGTTGGTCGTAAGCCTGGTGGCGTTTCTCGGCGGCCTGCCCATCTCCATGCCTGCAGGAGCGCTGGAACTTGCCACGATCGGCGCCGGCGAGATCACCCCCTGGGTGATCGTCGGAGTGCTGTTCCTTGGGATCGTGTGCACGGCACTGGCCATGTTTCTTTGGAATCGGGCCTTTGCCCTCATTGACGCCAGCCGCGCCTCGCTCACGTTCTTCGCCCAGCCGGTTGTCGGCACGCTCCTGGGCGGGCTATTCCTGCACGACCCTATCACGCCGCTCTTTGTCCTGGGCGGCCTGTTGATCGGGGCTGGCTTGGTGCTCGCCAGTCGTTAGGCAGCCCGATGATGGCGGCACGATCGTCCGGTCGCTATCGTTTGGTCATCTGAATCAGGGTCTGATTGCTGCCCACAGTATGTAGCAGCGCCATGTTGGGCGGACGCAGCGCGCCAACAGGAAAGCCGCATATCAGCACAACTTGATCTCCCGGGCGCACGCTGGCCGTCAAGGCCGCGTCCACGTGCCGCAGCATCTCCTCAAGGCTGTTCATATATGGCACCAGATGCGGCCGCACGCCCCACAGGAAGGCCAGCCGCCGATAGGTCTCAGGCTCGGGTGTGAACGCCAGGATCGGGACGGGCGGACGGATCTTGGATATCATCCAGGCCGATTGACCCCGCATGGTGAAGCTGGCTACGGCCGCAACATTCTTGTCGTTCGCGAGCGCGCGCGCCGCGCGGGCCATGGAGGCCGCGTCGCTTGCGTCCATGCCGTCCGGAATGCCTGATTCCTTGCCCCATTCCAAGAAGTGGGATTCGGCCTCGGATACGATTCGGTCCATCATTTGCACGGCTTCCACTGGATACTTGCCCGAGGCCGTCTCGGCGGACAGCATGACCGCATCGGTACCGTCGAAGACTGCGTTGGCCACGTCCGACGCCTCGGCGCGCGTGGGCAGTCGATTGCCGATCATCGATTCGAGCATCTGCGTCGCCGTGATCACCAGGCGGTTATGCCGGTTAGCGGCTCGTATGATGCCTTTCTGCAGCGCTGGGACCTGTTCGGGCGGTAGTTCCACTCCCAGGTCCCCGCGCGCCACCATCACGCCATCCACTACATCCAGGATGCCGTCAAGGTCATCGACCGCTTCAGGTTTCTCAATCTTGGCGATCAGAAGCGGCAGATTGGGGCCCTTGACCAATCCCTCCATTACCGCGCGTACTTTCTTTACGTCGGCCGCCGATCGGACGAACGAGACCGCCACAGCATCCACCCCCTGTGCGATTCCGAATTTCAGGTCCGCCTCGTCCTTGTCCGTGAAGCCTTCAATGCGCAGGCGAACGCCTGGCAAGTTAATGCCTTTGTGCGCCGAGAGCAGGCCCCCCACCGCGACGCGTGCCACCAGCGAATTGTCGTCGACCGATGCGACCTGCAGGGTCAGACGCCCATCGTCCAGCAGCAACCGATCGCCCTCGTGTACAGATTCGAACAGCTGCCTGAAGTCGACGGGAATTACCTGGCCAGGCCGGCGGGGAGCCTTGGTCTGCTCCGCAAACAGGACCACCTGCTCACCCTCCGCCAGCTGCAGCGGCGCCGCCAGGTTGCCCACGCGGATCTTCGGCCCCTGCAGATCCTGCAGTACGCCCACAGCGCATCCCATCCTCTCAGAGATGCGCCGGATGGAAGCGACGACCTCGGCGTGTTGCTCATGGGTGCCATGGGAAAAGTTCAGCCGGGTAATGTTCATCCCCGCTGACACGAGACGCTCAAGCGCCGACTCGTCGCGGCTCGCCGGCCCGACAGTGGCAATGATCTTCACTCTACGACTCACGAGGCCTCCTCCATGGCGCGCCAGTATAGCAGAATCCACGGCGAGCAACGCGCATTGTCGGACGCCGATAGCAATCTGCGCTAGATGTAGTGCAGTTCTTTGGCTTGCTTTTCGAGTTCCTTGCGAAAGTTCGGGTCCGCAATCGAGATCAGCTGCCGGGCTCGTTCGCGAATGGACTTCCCGTACAGGGCAGCCACGCCGTGTTCCGTCACAACGTAGTGCACATGGTTTCGGCTTGTCGTCACGCCGGCCCCGGTTTTCAGCATGTCTACGATCCGGCTCATGACCGTCCCGTCCCGCAAGGTCGTGGTACTGGGAAGCGCGATGATCGGGACGCCCTCCTTGGAACGCGAAGCGCCATAGATGAAATCCAGTTGACCGCCCACGCCGCTGTATAGCTTGGAGCCGATGCTGTCGGCGCACACCTGCCCGGTCAGGTCGATCTCCAGGGCGGAATTGATTGCCACCATTCTATCGTTCTGCGCGATCACGAACGGATCATTAACGTATTCCTGCCGGTGGAAGTCGCATACCGGGTTGTCGTGCACCCACGAGTACAGGGCCTGCGTGCCCAGCACGAATCCAACGACGATCTTGCCCGGATGCAGGCTCTTGCGTGCATTGGTGATCACACCGCTCTCCACCAGGGCCACAACGCCGTCCGAGAACATTTCACTATGGATGCCCAGGTCCTTCTTGTCCCCCAGGAAGTTCAGCACCGCATCCGGGATGGCGCCGATGCCCATCTGCATCGTCGCACCGTCCGGGATCAGCTCGGCGATGAAGCCGGCGATCTTCCTGCTGACTTCGTCTTCGCCTTCGCCTCCCATGGGCAGCTCGGCCACGGGATAGTTGACCGCAACAATGTGATGCAGGCGACTCACGTGGATGAAAGAGTCGCCCAGTGTGCGCGGCATTTGCTCGTTGACCTCGGCAATGATGATCTTGGCCGATTCCGCCGGGGATTTGGTCAGCCCCACCTCAACACCCAGCGAGCAAAACCCGTGCTCGTCAGGGGGTGACACATGAATCAACGCGACATCCACCGGCAGAATCTTGTTCTTGAAGAGCAACGGAAACTCCGAAAGCAGCACGGGCGTGAAGTCCGCCCGACCGTCCTGCACGGCCTTGCGCACGTTCGCGCTGATGAAAAGCGTGTTGACGCGCAGGTGTCCCAGCATTGTGGGATCGACGTAGTCGGCCGGGCCAACCGAGAGCGCCTGGCAGATCTCGACGTCCTTGACGCTCGGAGCGTGGACAACCAGCGCCGCCAGCAGAGTTTTCGGGACCGACACATTGCCTGTCATAAAGATGCGGTCCCCCGACCTGACGGACTCGATGGCCTCCTCCGCACTCATGACGCGGGATTGAAATTGGGATGTCCAGTCCATGCTACTGCTCCTTGATGCCGGTGAGGCGCGCCAGGTGTCTCTTCTCGCCCTTGTGCGTGTTGACGGCCGCCTCAATGGATGGATTTCCCAGAACTGCCTCTACGGCGCCCCCTGCGATTTCCACGATGTAGGGCATGCCTGCATTGGTAAAGGCATGCGTGGCTGTGCGCGCAACCGCTGCCGGCATATTGGGTACGCAGTAGTGCAGTATGCCCTCCTCGATATACACCGGATGCTCGTGCGTCGTCGGCCGGGAGGTCTCGACGCAGCCGCCCCCGTCGATGCTGGCGTCCATGATGACCGAGCGCGGCCGCATGGATTGGACCATGTCCCGCGTGACGATGATCGGCGCTCGCTGCCCGGGAACCAGCACGGCTCCGACCACGACATCCGCGTAGGCCACCGAGCGCTCGATATTGCGCCGCGTTGAAAGCAATGTCACGCAGCCAGGGAATCTGTCCCAAAGCCGCTGCAGCGCGCCGAGATTACGGTCGATCACCGTGACGTGCGCGCCCATGCCCAGGAATGTCTGCGTGGCGTAGGTGCCCAAGACGCCCGCGCCCAGCACAACGGCCTCGGCCGGCGGCACGCCAGGCACGCCGCCAATCAGGATCCCTTTGCCCCCCCAGTTGTTCTGGAGCAGCCGCGCGGCGATCTGCGCCGCCATCGCACCGCCGATCTGGCTGAATGGCCGCAGTAGGGGAAGTGAGCCGTCCGGAGCCACGACCTGCTCGAAGGCGATTGCAGTGATCTGCTTTTCGAGCAGCACTTGAAGCTTGTCTTGTCGAGCCGACGCCAAATGCAGGAAGCCGGCCAATAGCGTGCCCGGCCTCAGCAGTTCCAGCTCCTCCGTCATCGGGCGCGCGACCTTGAGCATCAGGTCAGCCCGGCCAAACACCTCGGCTGTAGAATAGACAACTAGCGCCCCGGCGTGCTCGTACTCCACGTCGCTGAAGCCCGCGATCGCGCCGGCATCATGCTCCACATAGATCCTGTGGCCTCCTTGTGCCAGCGCGGCAACGCCCGCCGGCGAAAGCCCGACCCTGAACTCGAACGGCCGCCTTTCTCTTGGAATCCCAATGTCCATGAACCCTCCGTGTGTGACTTCCCCGTCCCCCGGTGATCCCAGTGACTTGATCTACGGAATGTTAAGCACCTCGCGTATGAAAGGCAGCGCCCAGTCAATTGTGTTCTGATCGATCACCAGCGGCGGCGCGAAGCGGATCACGTCTTCGTGGGTTTCCTTCGCGAGAATTCCTTTCGCCTGCAGGGCTTCGCAAAACCGTCGTGCCCCACCTGCGGTCTTCTTCAATTCAACGCCAATCAACAGCCCTTTGCCGCGCACTTCCTTGACGTGCGGGCTGGGGATCTCTGCCAACTGCTCGACAAAATACGTCCCCAGGGTCTCAGCTTGCTGCGCCAGTTTCTCGTCCCGGATCACAGCCAGCGCCGCCCGCGCCACGGCCGCCGCCAGGGGATTGCCGCCGAACGTCGAACCATGTTCGCCCGGCTCGAAGAGCCCCAGCAAAGGCGCGTCCGCAAGCACCGCCGAGACCGGATAGAAACCGCCCGCAAGGGCCTTGCCAATGATCACCGCATCCGGGCGCACGCCCTCGTGATCGCAGGCAAACAGTTTGCCGGTCCTGCCAAGGCCCGTCTGTATCTCGTCTGCCAGAAGTAGCACCCGATTCTTCCTGCAGATGTCGGCCACCGCTCGGAGATATCCATCGGCCGGGATGATCACACCGCCTTCGCCCTGGATCGGTTCGAGCAGTACCGCTGCCGTGTTCTTCGTGATGGCCCGCTGAATCGCCGCCGCATCGCCGAATGGCACGGTTACAAAGCCTGGAGTGAACGGGCCGAAGTCATCGCGATAGGACTCCTCGGTCGAAAACGAAATGATCGTCGTCGTTCGCCCATGGAAGTTGCCTGCCGCCGTGATGATCTCCGCCTGGTGCCGAGGCACACCCTTCACGCGGTAGGCCCACTTCCGCGCCAGCTTGACCGCTGTTTCGACCGCCTCCGCCCCGCTGTTCATGGGCAATGACATGCCGTAGCCCGTCATTTCCGCCAATTCCTTGTAGAGCAGCGGCAGCTGATCGTTGCGAAACGCCCGTGACGTAAGAGTGAGCTTCTTCGCCTGGGTCACTAGGGCTTCAAGGATCCGCGGATGCACGTGCCCCTGATTGAGCGCCGAGTATGCCGAGAGGCAGTCGAGGTACTTCTTGCCGTCTACGTCGTAGACCCATACTCCCTCGGCCCGCGTCACCACGACGTCCAACGGGCGGTAATTGTGTGCCCCGTATTGTTCTTCGATTTGGATGTATTCTCGTGTTTCCATCGCCACACCGCTATTCTATAGACGCGTACTTGTCCGGCCGACCAACGCGGCGCCGGATCCCATCGCGCCGCTGCCGAGCCCCGCTAGGCCGCTCCCAGCAAACGTACCAGGATGGCTTTCTGTGCATGCAGTCGATTGTGCGCCTGCGGGAATATGACCGACTGCGGACCATCGGCGACGGCGTCCGTCATTTCGTGGTTCCTGTGTGCCGGAAGGCAGTGCATCACGATGGCATCCTTCGCCGCTTCGGCGACCAGCGCCGAATTCACCTGATACGGAGCAAAGACCTTCTCGCGTTTGGCCACTTCTTGCTCTTGGCCCATGCTGGTCCAGGTATCCGTATAGATCACCTGGGCGGCTTTCACCGCCGCGTGCGCATCCCGAAGGAACGTCAGCCCGCTGCCTGTCTCCTTCGCGCTGTTCCGCGCCAGGGCGATGGCTTGCGGGTCGAGGTCGTAGCCCATGGGGCTTGCCAGCGTGAAGTTCCAGCCAAGCTTCACACACACATGCATCAGCGAGACGGCAACATTGTTGCCGTCTCCGACGAACACCACGTTGAGTCCCTTTGCCGGCCCGAACTTCTCCTGAATGGTCAGGGCATCTGCCATGGCCTGGCAGGGATGGTTGTAGTCGCTGAGCCCATTCAGCACCGGCACCGATGACCAGCGCGCCAGCTCCAACACCTGCGCGTGCGCGAACACGCGGGCCATGAGGGCATGCACGTAACCCGAGAGCACACGGGCCACATCCGCGATGGATTCACGCTCCCCCAACCCGATCTCGCCGGGCGAGAGGTAAAGCGCGTCGCCACCCATGTGACGCATGGCCATGTCGAACGAGACCCGCGTGCGCAGGCTGGGCTTCTGGAAGATCATGCCCAGGACCTTGCCCTTCAGCAATGGTCTGTTCCCCTGGTCGAAATACTCCTTCTTCAACCGGACTGCGAGGTCCAGCAATTCCTGCACCTCTGCAGGAGTCAGGTCTGAAACAGCCAGGAAGTTCTTCATCTGCGTTACCTCCCGTCAGTATAGCTGTCAGGTGATATCCTGCCATGTCTCAAGCATCATGGCTTCCGCGTGACATACGTCTGACAAATCAGGCTAGGCGCCTGCCGCATTGCGGACCTTGTGCCAGTACCTGAAAAGTCCATCCGCCGACATGCCCAGCGGGTTTGCCAGATCATACGAATTGATCGCATCTGCGCTCAAGCCCAGTCGGACTCCCTCCTCGGTCATCCATTCTACGAAGCGTCGACGCAATTCGCTCACGTCGGGCTCGGAGCGCATGCTCTTCTCCAACCAACGCGTGGTCTCATCCAGGGCCTGTTCCACTGTCTGCAACTGCCAGGCGACATCGTCGAAGATGCCGAAATGGGTCGGCGCAATGCGACGGAAGCGCAGCGCCCGAAGTCTCTTGATCGACGCGCGCCACTTCTCAAAATGCAGCTCGGGCGGCGGCATGGGAAGGCGCAGGTAGGGGAATCCCCGGATGCGTACACCGCCGATATCCCCGCTGAAGCACAGGTCTTCCAGAACATAGGCGTAGTGATGTTCTGCGTGCCCCGGCGCATCAATTGCCACAAAGCGCAGCGGACCGATATGGATCTCCTCCCCGTCGCGGGGGATCACGATGCTTGACACCGGGACCGGGGTGAATTCACCCCACAGAGTCTCCATCTGATCGCCGTAGATGCGCCTGGCGCTGCGCAGCAGCTTCTCGGGATCAACCAGGTGCGGCGCACCTTTCGGGTGCACATAGATCTTGGCCCCCTGGACCGCCAGCCAGCCGGCGGCGCCGGCGTGGTCCAGGTGGATATGCGTCAACAGCACATGCGTCACATCGGCCGGAGCAAGGCCATTGGCGGCGAGCCCCGCCTGCAGGGCAGCAATGGTCGATCCGGGGCCGCATTCCACGAGCGCAGCCCCGTCCGCATGTCGGACCAGGTACGCTGCAATCGTCCGGGCCATGCCTTGGAAGCTCAAGTCAAGTGTGACAACGGGGGTCTCTGCCATCTCATCACATCCTGCGCCATGGGCGCAGCTGAAAATCCCGAGAGCGCATCCGTGAGGTCCACGCCGCACTCGATGAGCCGCAGGGGTACTCCCCGGGCCCGCAGAGCGGCCGCAATGCGCTCAGTGCCGGGTGTGCCGCCAAAACCCTGCGCCACCATCAGGACCACCATCGGCCGGAGGCGGCGTCGAAGCAGATCGTCGGCGACCATTGCCAGATCATCAGATGTCGTCGGCGTGAGCAGAAACACGCTGCTCCCTTTCGGCAGCAGCGGCGCATGCGCGCCGGCAAGTGCCGAGATGGATTGATCACCCTTCCCCTCGATGAAGGCCAGGGTCTCCAGGATCTTGGTCACTTGGCGCTCACTGCGTTCTGCGGGGATCACAGTATAGGCGCGATCTCGTGCCACAAATCCGACCGAACGCTTCTGGTCAATGAAATAATGAGCCAGCGAGGCCGCGATGCTGATCGCGTACTCGAGGGTCGACGGCGGCAGTGTCAACTTGGGTTTGCGCGCGAACAACATGCTTTCCAGCGGCATGGCGGGGGTCTCGTAGGCTGCTTGGGCCTGCACCTTCTGTTGTGCATCCAGAAAGATCCAAACCTCAGCCTGTGGGTCCTGCTCGAATTCCTTCACCACCAATTGACCACGTCGCGCGCTAGTGGGCCAGTGGATGCGCCGCATCGGGTCGCCGGGCACGTAGGGCCGCACGCCCGACGCATGTGGCGTTATCTCCACGGACCGACGGTGGACGACCCTTCCACCCAGAAGAAAACCCGGCGGTTGAAGGACATCCCTCAGTGGGAATACCATGGGCAGCACGACCAAGGTGCGCTCTGCGGGAAACCGCCTCTCGGCACGAAAAAGCCCCAGGGCATCAAGAACCACCAGGCGCGTCGGCCCGACCGCGAAGCCTCCCCGCCGCGTCAACCAGGTGCGCGCGACAAACGTCTGCTTCTGGCGCGGTTGCAGGCGCGTCAGGAGCCGTGAACCCGAGGCCATTGGTAGCGGCATCTCATTGTGCAGCTCAACCCATCCGCCCGGTACACGACTCGCATTCTGGATCTCGAACTGCTCCTTGAAAATGTCCCCCACGCTCGCACGGTAGAAGTCAGGCCTGCGCGTCAGGCGCAGCGCCCGCGCCACTAGTCGCACGGAAAGCCATGAGACGGCAACCAGGATCAGCCCCAGGTACAACAGGTGTGAATAGAAGGACGCGCCGCTGATCACCGCTCCGGTCCCGCCGACCAGCACAAGCATGAGCACCAGAGCCCGACCTATGTTCATGCACGGCTGTCCCCGGCCCTGAGGGCGTGGCCGAACTCACCCCCGGGCACTGCCGTGTTGTGCACGATCTCCTGCATGATACGATCGGCGCTCAGTTCGCGAAGTCGCGCCGCAGGACTCACGATGATCCTATGGGCCAGGATGGGTACGGCCACATCCTGTACGTCATCCGGAAGCACATGATCCCGGCCGTTCAATGCAGCGCGGGCCTGCGCAGCACGCGATAGCGAAAGAGTACCCCTGGGGCTCGCTCCCAGGTATATGTCGCCGCTCTGGCGCGTGCACCTCGCGAGGTCGGTAACATACCGCTTGGCCGCGGCGGACACGTAGACGGTCTTGATCTGCTTTGCCGCCGACAGGGCTTCATCAGTGGACATCACGGCCTGCAGCGTTTCGATGGGATGTTCGAGGCGCTGGCTGTCGAGAATCTTGATCTCATCGACATATTCCGGGTAGCCCAGTCGCACGCGCAGCAGAAACCTGTCCAGTTGAGCCTCGGGCAGAGGAAATGTGCCCTCATATTCGATCGGATTCTGTGTCGCCAGGACCATGAACGGCCGCGGCAGGACATGCGTGGTCCCGTCCACCGTAACCTGCCTTTCCTCCATGGCCTCCAGCAGCGCGGCCTGGGTCTTCGGCGTGGCACGATTGATCTCGTCCGCAAGAATGATCTGGCCGATGATGGGGCCCGGCCGGAATTCGAATTCGCCCTTCTGTTGGTTGTAGATGGAAACGCCGGTGATATCGCTTGGCAGCATATCCGGCGTGAATTGAATGCGATTGAAGCGGCAATCCAGGGATCGGGCGAGGCTCCTCGCCAGCATGGTCTTGCCTACTCCGGGCACATCTTCTATGAGCACGTGCCCCTCGCACAGCAGGCCAACCACGATCAGCTCCAGAGCGTCCCTTTTCCCGACGATTACTTTTTCGAGGTTTTCGATGAGTCGCTCACCAAGGGATCGGATATCCAGCATGAGATCCTCGTTGCGCAGAGATGCCCCCATTCTACCGTGCATTCGCAAGACCGCTCTGACGGGACCCATCGTGTATAATCGCGAAAATCGCCCCCGTAGCTCAATGGATAGAGTAACAGACTTCGAATCTGGTGGTTGAGAGTTCGAGCCTCTCCGGGGGCGCTCCTTTTTTGATGCCATGCACGAGCCCGGCTCACTGATCCAGCTGCTCTTGGCGCGTCTCGAACGCATCTCCGCTGACTCCCCGTTGGCGCACAGGGCCAGCGGGGTCCGCGGCTCCCTGCTGCGATCCCTCGAAAGGCACGGAAACGGATTGCCCATCGATCCCGGGGAACTCGATCGCTCCATGAATGCCGCGTTTGGCATCCTCAAGCAAGCGGCTGCCGGGATCCCGCCCGGGCGTCAATCGCCAGGATGAGTGCATACCGCTTCATGAGTCAAAAGAAGCGCGTCGTCATCTGCGGTGCCGGCATCGCGGGCGTGAGCGCAGCCTATTTCCTGAGCAGATCCGGCGTCCAGGATATCCTGTTGCTCGATGAGCGGCCGCCTCTCACACTCACGAGTGACCACTCCACCGAGTGCTATCGCAATTGGTGGCCGGATCCGGAGATCCTGGCTCTGATGAATAGCTCCATCGACTTGATGGAGCAACTCGCCGATGCGAGCGCAAACGCACTCCGCATGAACCGCCGGGGCTACCTGTATCTGACGGCGGATGAAGAGAGAGTTGCCGCCGTCCAGGAAGAAGCCCAAAGGATCTCGGACCTGGGTGCGGGGCCGCTCCGCCTGCATTCGAGGCTCTCTTCCCCATACTCGCCCGCCAAGCTGGAAGGCTATGGGAACGAACCCTCTGGAGCCGATCTGCTGCTCGGAAACGGCGTGATCAGGCACTACTACCCATACTTGACCGATTCCGCCGTGGCTGCCCTGCACGTGCGCCGTGCGGGATGGCTGAGCGCGCAGCAACTGGGCATGCATCTCCTGGAGCAGGCGCGCCTCCAGGGCGTCAACTTCCGATCCGCGCGCCTCGTTGGCGTCGAGACTGCAGGTGGCCGGGTGAGTGATGTAGTCCTGGACGCGGGCGAGCGATTGGGCTGCGAGGTTTTTGTGAATGCCGCCGGGCCGTATTTCAGGAACGTGGGCGCCCTGCTAAACCTTGACCTGCCGGTGCTGACAGAGGTTCACCTGAAGGTAGCCTTCGAGGACCATCTGCAAGTCGTTCACCGCGGAGCACCATTGCTGGTCTGGACCGATCCCCAGTATTTGCCATGGCGGGATGACGAACGCGCAGTGTTCGAATCAGACGCCGGATACTCCTGGCTCACCGGTGTCTTCCCGGGCGGCGCACACACGCGCCCAGAGGGAACGGGCGAAAGTGCCAGCATTCTCATGCTTTGGGACTACCGCACCCAAGTGCTCGACCCCGTCTTTCCGATCCCCTTGGACGACCAGTATCCTGAGATCGTTTTGCGGGGCCTTTCGACCATGCTTCCGGGCCTTGGCGCCTACATCGGTCGCTCCGCCCGTCCGCGCCTGGACGGGGGCTACTACGTTCGGACACGCGAGAACCGTCCCTTGATCGGTGCCACACGGATCCAGGGGGCCTATCTGATCGGCGCCCTCTCCGGCTACGGCATTATGTCGGCATGCGCGGCCGGCGAGCTCCTGGCTGCTCAGGTAACAGGAGGCGCACTTCCCGGCTATGCTGCGGCATTCTCGCTGGCACGATATGAGGACGCCGCCTATGTCAGTACGTTAGATCATTGGGAGCAGACCGGCGAACTGTAGTGCAAACAGATGGCCCCGCCGTTGGGTGAGGGGGGCACCCAACAACGGGACCATTTGTATTCTGTCACACTTCCATGAAAATATCAAGTGCTGCGGCGGTCATCCAGCGGTCGACGAGCCTGCGCGACCCTGCGCCCGGTTTCCTGGCGCCGCCGGGCTTCCATTTGGTGCCCGCGCCCACTAAGGTATAATCGCAAGCGTGACTGACGAACAGCTAGCCAACCTTCCGCGCCAGAAGATCGCCATGCTTATCGACGGAGACAACGCCCAGGCGGGCCTCCTGGCTCAAATGCTGGTAGAGGCCGCCCGCTACGGCCAGGTGACCGTTCGGCGCATCTATGGCGATTGGACCACGCCCAGCATGAACTCCTGGAAGGAGACATTGAACTATCATGCCTTCCAGCCCATCCAGCAGTTCCGCTACACCATCGGCAAGAACGCGACCGACAGCGCGATGATCATCGACGCCATGGATGTGCTGCACTCCAACGTGGTGGATGCCTTCTGCCTGGTCTCCTCCGACAGCGACTACACTCGCCTGGCAACCCGCATCCGCGAGACCGGCATCTTCGTCATGGGCATCGGCGAGAAAAAGACGCCCAAGCCCTTTGTGAATGCCTGTGATGTGTTTGTGTACACCGAGAATCTTGTTTCCGAGTCGAAAGCCGCCAAGGCTCGCTCGTCTCAGCGAAGATCCACCAGCAAAGAGAAACCGAAGGGCGATGCGGATCCGATGCCGCTCCTTGAGCAGGCCTTTGACATGGCTGTCCAGGAGGACGGCTGGGCACGGTTGGATCTAATGGGCAACGCCCTGTATCAGTTGGATCCCGGTTTCGATCCGCGTACCTATGGCCAGCGGCAGCTGTCCCGATTGCTGCGCAGCCTCAAGGAGGCGTTCGAGATGCGGTCGCAGGAATTGGATGGCTCGACCCTTTTCCTCGTGAAGATGAAGGAGCAATAGCCCGCCCGACGCGATAACGGGCCGTCGCCGCGCCTGAAGGAATGTCAATCGTCGCCCTTTCGGGCGACGTATGCTTTGAAGCGACGACCTGATGCCCGGAAGCATCCTGCCTCCCGCCCCGCTTGGCGACGCCGATCGCCACCTAGGGCTCCCTGATCGAGACGAGCTCCTGATAGACGGTGATGATCCGGCTTGCGATCTTGTCCCACGAGTAGTCTTGTGCGTATGTAGCCGCCGCCGCGCCCATCCGCTGGCTAAGCCGGCGATCACCGAGCAGCAGGGACAGCTTGCCCAGCAAGAGATCGGGATCATCGTCAGGCACTGTGAATCCCGTGGCTCCGTCCTGCACCAGGAAACCCAGCCCGCCCACGTCGGAGGCGATCACCGGCGTGCCGCAGGCCATCGCCTCCAATGCCACCATGCCAAAAGACTCATAGTGCGACGGGAGGACCACCACCTCGGCCGCCGAGTAGTAGTACTGCAGGGTATCCTGGCGTCTCTTGCCGAGGAAGACGACCGTCTGATCCACGCTTAGCTCGTCGCACAATCGCTGCAGCCGGCGCATCTCGGTCGAGATCTGCTCCGGCGAGGCATCCGGCTCTCCGCCGATGATTGCCAAGTGCACGGGGCGATGGGCGCTCGTCAGCCGCAGGCGGGACATGGCCCGGATCAGGGTTTCCACCCCCTTGAGCGGCTCGATCCTGCCAACAAAAAGCACCATGCGGTCGTCCGGCTTCAGGCCGACGAAGAGCTTGGCCTCGTCCGAAGGTATCGGATAGAAGTGCTCAAGGTCCACTCCAGGCGGGATGATCTCCAGCTTGCGATCATCCGCCTTGTACAGGAATCTAAGCTGTGTCTGCTCGGCCAGCGTCGATACGACAATGCGATCTGCCCGCTGCACCAGCCGCTTCTCGGCGGCGATCCGCTCAGGGATTTCACGCTCGTCTTTCGAGCGGGCGACACGATTCTTCATCTCCCCCAGCGTATGGAACATCTGCACGATCGGGACGCCGTGCCATGACTCCACCAGAGACTCCGCTGCCATGCCCGACAGCCAGTAGTGGCTGTGGATCAGGTCGTAGCGGATGTGCTTGCTGTCCGCGAAAGCTCGCACACCCTCTACGAACTGCCGCAAGTAATCCATCAGCTGCTGTTTGGGAACCGGAACCTCGGGGCCTGCGGGTACGTGGACCACGCGATTCCCAAAGCCCAGCTCGTGCACAATGCGCGGAACGTGCTCGTCCTGCGAGCGGGTGAACACATCCACGTGCACGCCGATCCGGCCCAGCTCACGGGTGAGATCGCGGACGTAGACGTTCATCCCTCCGGTATCCTTGCCGCCCAGGATGGCCAGCGGGCAGGTGTGGTAGGAAAGCATGGCGATGTTCATGTGGTCATGTGCGGTACGCAAGCGGTCGGGTCGCCGCGACCAGGCAAGCATGGTCGCTGTCGGCAGTCGACAAGCATGCGCATTCTCATCGCGACTATTGACGACTCGATGATCAGGAAACTTGCTAGTTTGTGCCTAACCTTGTATAATCCGCGCCGCTCAAATCGGCCACCGTAGCTCAGCTGGTAGAGCAGACGATTCGTAATCGTCAGGTCAAGGGTTCAAATCCCTTCGGTGGCTCAGCAACTCGGGTGGTTTTTCCTTCCCATTATAGGCTGTTCAGGAAGGAAAAACGACTCTGTTTTCCACCAGATCGCGAGAGCAGACGATTCTTGAATTTGCCCGGGCGGGCTATTTGGGTATGAGTGCCGAGGGATTCCTGATAGCTCGGCAGGCCGCGGGCTTGTCCCGCCACACGCTCAAGTTCTACCGTCAGCTTCTCAATTCGAATCGTCAGAAGCTGGTACTCCCCATGGTCGCACATTCTGACGGTACCGCCACACCCGTTCAGGAAGAGACCCTGGCGCGCGCCCACGAGGGGCTGGCGTTCTGCAAGAGGCAGGCACTCAGGGCCCGATACTTAGGCCCAGGACCCCATACTTCCCCGTTGCCGGTTTCGAAGAATGCGCCCCGGCCAAACGATCGCCCGCGATGGCTGATTGAGCACGCGCCAGATTTCGCCCGGACGGCGGACCAACATCACGGCAGCGTTGGCGCCGTGGGCATGTTCAAGAACGTCTCCGCCACGTGGGGATCGAAATGCGTCCCGGATTGTGAGCGGATATGCTCCCGCGTTTTTTCCTGAGACCAGGCTTTGCGGTAGGGGCGGTCGGAGGTGAGCGCGTCGTACACATCAATCACTGCAAAGATGCGCGCGGCCAACGGGATTTGCTCTCCCTTCAGTCCGCGCGGGTATCCGCTGCCATCCCATTTCTCATGGTGGCAGTACGGGATTTCAAGTGCTGGCTGCAGGTACTGAATGGGAGCCAGCATTTCGTAGGCGAGCGTTGGATGCCGCTTCATGGCCACCCACTCATCATCTGTAAGCGGTCCGGGCTTCTGCAGTACTGCATCTGGAACACCCATCTTGCCCATATCGTGCAGCAGCGCTCCTCGGCGCAGGTGCAGCAGGCTTTCTTCCGGCAAGGCGAACAGCCGGCCCAGCTCTACGGCCAGGTCGGACACGCGCTGGGTGTGGCCTTCTGTTTCCCTGTCACGCAAGTCCATGGCGCGCGACCAGCCTTCAATGGTGGCATCATAGGCCATCCGCAATTGAATATTCGATCGTTGCAGACCTTCGAACAGGGCGGTGCTGTCAATGGCCGTGGCTGCCTGCCCGGCAAGCGTTTCAAGAAAGCTCGTCCATTCACCGTCTGCCTCGAAGGGCGTGCGATGAAACACCTCCAGCACGCCCTTAAGCTCGCCCTTGGCGACCATCGGGATGCCAAAATAGGTGACAAAACCTTCCTGCGAGAATGTGGTTGAGCGCAGAAAGTCGGTCTTTCGGCCTTGAAGATTGGAAACGTGAACGATCTGACGCCCTAGCGCCGCCCGGCCAGCGTACCCTTGGCCCATCGGCAAGCGCGTATGCTGAAGGGCCTCTGTGTGAAAGCCGGACCCGCTGGCGTAGTCCAGGGTATGCGTAATCGGGTTGTACAGAAGAACGGCAGCCGCCCCCGCGACCACCTGGGAAACGATTTCGTCCAGGACCACTTTCAATATCAGGCTGGTGTCCATGCTGCCGGTGATTGCCTGGTCGATTCTATGCAGAGCCATTGTCTTTTGCAGCCGGCGTTGCGCGCGATCGAACAGTCGGGAGTTTTCAAGGTAGATGGCAGTCTGAGCAGACAGGGTCTGCGCCAGGAGTATCTCAGAATCCGTAATGACGTGCGGGTTGGCCTCCTTAAGATACACCTCCATCAGCCCGGTGACCTCGCCGCGGGCCGCCAGCGGCAGCATCAAGACTGCACGCATAGCGCCGCGTTCCAGCATATCCAGTTCTGCCGGATCGCATCGAGGGTCGTCGCGCATCAGCAGCACTGGCTGCCGAGACTCAAGGACCTGCCGCGTGACCGGATAGTCGTTGAGAAGATAGATGGTTCCGGGAGCATCCAGCGCCTCAGGGGCAGTCGCAGAGTAGTCGGCCATTACAACCACCGCATCCCGCGCCTTGTCCAGGAAAGACACCGCACACTCATCGGTCTTGAGGGCCCCGGCGACCTGCTCGACGACAGTCTTGAGCACCAGATCCAGGTCAAGGTTGGAACTTATCGCCAGGGATGATTCGTAGAGTGTGGCGAAATCACGGCTGCGGGCGCGATCCTGCTCATGCAGACGCGCGCTTTCGATCGCCAACGCGGCCTGCCCAGCGAAGAGGCTACCCAACCGCAGCTCACTTTCTGAGAATGTGCCTGTTTTGGCGGAATCTGCAGCCTCGATCACGCCGATTACCCTGTCCTGTACTCGCAGCGGAATCGCCAGTGCGCGGCGGAAGGGCGCACCGCGGAACGCCTCGGGCCGCCCTGACCAGTTCTGATAATCCTCCACCTGCATGGACTTGCCGCTCTGCGCTACCATGCCGGAAAGTCCCTCTCCCAATTTGAGCGTCACGCCGACATAGTCTCGGGGCGCATTGAGCCCGAACGCCTGCCTGAGAGTTTGTCCATCCGGCTGCATCAGGTACAGGCCGCCACCGTCTGTGCCGAGCAGGGACGCCGCCCGTTGCACAATCGAAGAAAGCAATGGCTCCAGGGAGGTCTGGGCGCTGACTTCCAGCGAGGTCTCATAGAGCACCTGAAGTTCGCGCGCCCGTTGCTGCAGCAACTGCTCCGCCTGCTTGCGGTTGGTGACGTCATCGAATGACCAAACCCTGCCTCGCGATCTTGCCTGCAGCAGCAGTGGGCGCGAGCGCCGCTCAAATATCCTGCCGTCCTTGAAATGCAGCGTATCGAAACTTGCTTCGTCCGACCCGTATAGTTCCTGGACCTTCGTGAGGAATTCTTGCGGCTCCGTCAGCTGGTCAAGAACATGTTGCAGGAAAGCAGAGTCATCCCGGGTAGCCATTACTACCTGTGGTATCCGCCACATCTCCACAAAACGGTCGTTCGCAAGAAGCACTTGGCCTTCGCCGTTGATCGCCAGAAGGCCATCGGCGGTGGATTGCAGAATCGCCTGCAGCGATGCTTCGCTTGCCCGGAGGGCATCCGCCGCCTGCCTGCGGTTGCTGATGTCATGCGCCATCCACATCGCTGTGTTTTCGGTGAGTCGTGAGACGCTGCCGGCAAACCATTTGTCCTGGCCATTGATTTGCAGCGGATACTCGCCAGTGACGATCTCGCCTGTCTGGATGGCCTCGCGGACCTTGGCGACAACGTAGTCAGCCGTTTGCTCCGGGAGAACCTCATGCACGGTCTTGCCCAGCATTTCTTCCCGCGGGCGGAAAAGACTGACTGGGCTGGTCGGAGCGATCTTGATGTATCGGCCATCTGCATCGTAGACGACGACGACGTCTGTCATTGCCGCAAAAAGCGCGGTCAGTTCGCCCTCGGAGCTTGCCAGTTCCACCTGCGCCTTCTTGCGCTCGAGCGCGACCGCGACCTGCGCGGACACAAACTCGAGCATCTGCTGTTCGCGTAGCCCATAGGCTGACGGGTCCGAATAATGCTGAACGACCATCGCACCGATGGTTCTTCCCTGGATGTTCAGCGGAACACCCAGCCAGATGCTGGATGGCGCACCGAGTAACACCACTTCACCCCGCCGTTCGAGCTCGTCATGAACTGCCTGAGTACACAGCAGGGATCTTCCGGTTCGAAGCACATACGCCGTCAATCCTTTTCCGGGATGAAGCTCGTCCAGGTCGGCCTCGTCCACCGCATCCCTGAAATAGGGGAAACTCAGAAGATCCTGTTCCGCATCGTACAACGCGATGTAGAAATTCTCAGCATGCATCACGCCCGAAATGATGCGGTGTATTTCCGCATACAACTCATCCAACGAAACGGTCGTCAACACCGCGCTTGCAATATGAAAGACCGCTTGCTGCAATAATTCCGCCTGCTTGCGGTTGCTGATGTCATGCGCCACCCACACCGCCGTGTTCTCGGTGAGTCGTGAGACGCTGCAGGCAAACCATCTGTCCTGCCCACCGATTTGCAGCGCATACTCCCCAGCGACGACGTTGCCTGCCTGGATGGCCTGGCGGATCTTGGCGACAACGTAGTCAGCCGTTTCCTCCGGGAGAACCTCATGCACGGTCCTGCCCAGCATTTCTTCCCGCGGGCGGAAAAGACTGACTGGGTTGGTCGGAGCGATCTTGATGTATCGGCCATCTGCATCGTAGACGACGACGACGTCTGTCATTGCCGCAAAAAGCGCGGTCAGTTCGCCCTCGGAGCTTGCCAGTTCCGCCTCGGCCCGCCTGCGCTCGGTCGCCAGCGCCACCTGCGCACCAACCGAGGCGAGGAAATTCTTGTCGCGCTCCGTGTAGCAACCCGGATCTTCGTGGTTCTGGACGGCGATCACGCCAATCGTCTCGCCAGACGTCTGCAGGGGCGCGCCCAGCCAGGCTGCTTGTTTGGTGCCTACCAGTTCCACTTCGCCGCGCGCACACAGTTCCTCGAACTTGGCCTGGGTCAGCAGGAGCGCTTCACCCGTGCGGTAGACATACGAGGTGATGCTCCTTTCGAGTTTGGAGGGCGGCATGGGTGCATCGTACTTGTCCACGGCGAAAACCTCTTCGAACAGGCCGGTAGTCTTGTCATGGAAGACGACGAAGAAATTCTCGGCGTCGAGCACCGTGCCAAGCGACTGACGGATCAATCCAAGGAATGCATGCAGGTCGTCCGTCACGGCCGCACCCTGCATGATCTGCAGCAGGGCTGTGTTCTCTGCTTCGGCGCGCACGCGTTCGGTGACGTCCCGGTAATTGATGACCACTGCCTGCACGCTCGGCTCGGCCAGCAAATTGCGGGGGGCCGCCTCGATCCAGCGCCATGAACCGTTCTTGTGTTGGAGACGAAGAAGGCAGCTGCTCTGAGTGGACGGTTCTTGCACAACATGCTCAAGAATGGAGTTGACATACGGCAGGTCGTCCGGGTGGACGAGTGCAAGAGCGTTGCGGCCAATGAACTCAGCGGCCTCATAGCCCAGCAGGCCCGGGGCCGCCGGGCTGTCGTAGATGACGGTGCCATCCGCGCCGAGGAGCGTAATGGCATCCGGCGCGTTCTCGACGAGCGCCCGAAAGCGATGTTCCGCGGCGGCGAGCGCCTCTGCCGCCCGCTTGCGATCGGTGATGTCGCGGACAAACACCTGGGTAGCCGGCTGGCCTTGGTGCGTGAAGGGAATGGCCACAACTTCCACGTCAATCGGCGTTCCGTCGAGCTTGATGAACTTCTCTTCAATCAGCGGTACAGCTTCCCCTGCTGCTGTCTGGCGGAGGCGCTGGATGACCTTCTGCCGATCGTCTGGATGGACAATATCGAGAACCGGTTTCCCAACCAGTTCCTGGGGGTCCTGCGCGCCGATGAGTCTCGCACCGGCCTGATTGATGTAGACGAATTTGCCTTGTTGATGGATTGCAATTGCATCCGAAGACCACTCAACCAAGCTACGATAGCGCTGTTCGCTCTCTATCAGCGCTTTCTCCGCCTGCTCGCGCTCGGAGATCTCCGTCTGCGCTCCTTCGAAGAGCCGCGCATTTTCCACGGCAATGACGGCGTGGCTGGCGAACATTGTCAGCAGCGCCAGGTCAGCCTGCGTGAAGGGGCAGCCTTCCACATCGCGCAGGACATGGATCACTCCCGTCACCTGCTCGTTCCAGATCATCGGTGCGCTGAGTACGGCGGCGAAGGGCTGGTCTTTGTCGAAATGCGCGGCCCGTTCGCGCCAGAGGCGATAATCATCGATGATCAACGGCTGGCCGGTCTTAGCCACCGTGCCGGCTGCACCTTCACCATACTTGAGTATCGTACCGGTATAGTCCTGCGGTGTGTTGTAGCTGACCACGCAGCGGACTTCCCCGCGAGCCGGATCGCACAGGTACATCCCGCCGCTCTGCGTGCCGAGCAATTGCGTGGCGCGTTCCACAATGGTGTGGAGCAGGGTCGGCAAGGCATGCGGAGCGGTGATGTCGAGCAGGCTCGCCTGGAGGGCCGCGAGCTCGTCGGCCCGGAGCTGCATCGCCTGCAGCTCCCCGTTGTGCTCCGTCCTGTCGACCGTAATGCTCAAAGCCGCCACGACTTTGCCTTCCGCGTCTTTGATCGGAGAGGACGTAATGGAGACGTCCAGAGGGGCGCCGCATTTCCCGAGGCGGACCGTACCGAGGAGCTCAACGGTCTCATCACGAATGAGCCGCGATCGGGTTTCGGCTATTTCCTTGAGACGATCAGGGGGAACGAGGATGGATACTGGCCGGCCAATGGCTTCCCGGGCGGAATAGCCAAAGAGCCGCTGAGCACCGGAATTCCAGCTGGTGATCACGCCCTCAAGGGTCGCGCCGATGATGGCGAAGTTCGGCGGCGCGTGCATACCCTCTCCCGAAGCGATTCGGCTGTTTGCGGGTGTAGGCCGCCTAGCCTGCTTGGAGCGACGGACGTCGGGCTTGATGGTAGTACTTCTTGCTGTAGCCATCTCGCGCCGTCCCAGGGCGACGGATCAGTTGGAGCCATACTAACTCCAGGTGAAGGTTCTTCGCAGGTATTGACACATAACTGCGATTTTCCCCCGCCTGGCCCAGCCCCTAACGGCCAGATACCTTGGAAGTCCCACCCCTCCTGCACCACAAGAGAAATGCGTCGAAATGGAAGGGGACACAAACAGCATTACACGAAATGTCTATACAATCGGGTCTGGGAGGGCCGACCTTCCGGGCTATGCGCCGTCTACGCAAACGCAGTTGCCGCCGGACGCTTTCGCCCGGTAGAGTGCCAGATCGGCGCGTTGAAAGATCTGTTCGATTGTGGCGTCCGTTGGCTGGCACTGCAACTCAGCAATGCCGATGCTGAGCGTGATCCCAGGAGGCCCGCTGCTGGGCCCCAGTCGTATCTTCGCTGCGCGGGCACGGATGCGCTCCGCGATGGGAAGCGCCTGTTTCGTCGTGGTTTCGGGAAGCAGCACGACGAACTCGTCGCCTCCCAGGCGCGCCACGACGTCGGAGGCGCGCGTGTCGGCGGACAGGGTGTGTGCAACCAGGGCCAAGGCGCTATCCCCGGCCGCATGCCCGAGGGTATCGTTGACCTGCTTGAAATCATCGACGTCGAACATCATGGCGGCGAGCGGCCGCTGATGCCGCACGGCGATCTGGAATTCGCGGGCGGCCCGTTCGTCAAAATCCAGCCGGTTGGGTAGGCCTGTCAGGGCATCTCTGCGCGCCAGCACTTCCTCGCGCGCCAGCAATTGCTGGAGCTCATGATTGGCGGCCTCGAGCGCTTCTTGCGCGCGCCTCAATTCAGCCGTCATCTCGGTGCGTTCCGTTGTGTCGCGGCAGATTGCGGTATAGAAGCGCGCATCTGCCACCCGCCAATCCGAGAGCGAGAGTTCGAGCGGGAACTCGCTGCCGTCCTTGCGCCGTCCTTCCAGCTCTACAGTTCTGCCGAGCACATGTGGCTCACCGCCAGCCCGCAAACGCTCAAGACCGGCGGCGTGCAAGTCGCGGAACCGGGAAGGCATGATCAGCGCTACCGGCTGACCGTTGGCCTCGGAGGCAGAGTAGCCAAAGATCGTCTCGGCCCCCCGGTTCCAACCCATGATGAGCCCGGCTTCGTCGATGGAGACGATGGCGTCGTTCGCAGATTGAGTAAGTACCCGATAGCGCGCCTCGCTCTCCCGCAGCGCTTCTTCCGCCTGCCTGCGTTTGGTGATATCGACCAGCGTCCCTTCATAGCGAGCTGAGCCCTCCTCGTCACGTACGACTCGGGCATTTTCGGAAACCCAGATCTGGCCGCCGTCTTTGCGGTACACCTGCGACTCGAGGCCGGATATCATTCCATGGTCGTTCAACAGCCCGATGAACTCTTCGCGGCGCCCCGGCTGCACGTAGAATTCGCGGCCAAGGTCATTCGCGGCTGCGATCAATTCCTCGGGCGAGCCATAGCCCAGCATGCGCGCCAGTGCCGGATTGGCCGTGGAGAATTTCCCTGCCGGGGTGGACTGGAATATGCCCTCGCTTGCGTTGTCAAAGATGTCCCTGTATTTCGCCTCCGCCTGGCGCAATGTCTCTTCCGCAAGCTTTCGCCGGGTGATGTCGGCTATGAAACCTTCATGGTACGCCGCCTCTCCATGCTCGTCCATCACCACACGGGAGTCTTCCTGGACCCAGATAGCCTCGCCATCTTTCCGGCGAACCCAACTGGCGAATTCGCGTACATGACCATGCTCTGTGATCAGGCGC
>Ga0315288_10000108_pt1 | contig 87978 bp, 80 predicted proteins | sample YL17G11_20_MG_FD_203454 | JGI IMG/M metagenome (GOLD analysis project Ga0315288, IMG submission 203454) | Sediment microbial communities from Yellowstone Lake, YNP, Wyoming, USA - YL17G11_20 | ecosystem: Environmental > Aquatic > Freshwater > Lake > Sediment | place: USA: Wyoming | collected... | reverse complement strand
CGGGGCGCAGCATGCCTCGCGTGTTCTATCTCGCCCGCGGAAGGAACACGGTGAACGTGGAGCCCTGGCCGGGCTGGCTCTCCACTGTCACCCGGCCGCTGTGGGCCTGCACGATATGCTTGACTATGGCCAGGCCCAGTCCGCTGCCGCGCCTACCTTGCGCATCGGCGGCCTTGTAGAAGCGTTCAAAGATGCGCGTCCGGTCTTCGGCCGAGATGCCGATGCCCGTGTCCCGCACAGCGATTGCCACCTCGCCGTCCTGGGCCACCGCCGATATGGCGACCTGCCCGCCGGCGGGCGTGAACTTGATCGCGTTGTGCAGCAGGTTGGCCAAAGCCTGGGCCAGCCGCTCCTCATCGCCCTCTACGGCCAGTTCCTCGCCCTCGCCCACCTCGGCGCCGAGACGAAGGCCGGCGCGCTCGGCCTGTGGCGTGAAACGCTCGACGCAGCGCTCAACCAGCGGCACCACTGGCACCACACTCAGCCGGAGCGGCGCCGCCCCCGACTCGATGCGCGAGAGCTCGAGCAGCTCTTCCACCATCTGAACCAGGCGGTCGGTTTCGTTCTCGATGTGGCGCACGAACTCTGCCGCCGCCTGGGGATCGTTCAGGGCGCCTTCCTTGAGCGTCTCCGCCGAGGCCTTGATGCCGGCCAGCGGCGTCCGCAGCTCGTGCGAGACGTTGGTAATGAAGTCGCGCCGGATCGTATCCAGCCGCCGCACCTCGGTCAGGTCGTGAAGAATGACGAGCCCCGCCCAGTCGCCGCCGCCCTTGATCGGCACAGCCGACGCCTGCAGCCAGCGTTGCTCCGGCCCATAAGCGATCACCCGCAGCCCACGTTCCGCCAGCTTGGCGCAGCGGCTGGCGAGCTCCGTCAGTTCGTGATCCCGCACGATGTGCAGGAACGGCCTGCCCACGGCCTGCGCGCGGCTGGTGTGGAACAGCGCCTCGGCGGCGGCGTTGGTGAAGGTGATCAGGCCGTCGCCGTCCACCGCCACCACCGCATCGCCGCTGCTGGCCAGCAACGACCCCAGCTTGTTCCTCTCTTCGCCCAGGCGCGAGATCGTCGCCTGCAGGCTCGAGGCCATGGAGTTGAAAGCGTCTGCCAGGTCGGCCACCTCGGCGGTGCCCGCGGAGGGCGCTCTCTCCCCCAACTGCCCCAGCGCCAGGCGCTGGGCCGCCTGGGCCAGTCGGCCCAGCGAGCGCGTCGTGGCCCCAGCGATGACCAGCGCCACCAGGGTAGCCGCGCTGCCGGCCACCAAACAGGCTACAACCAAGGTCAGGGTTATATCGCTGAGGGAAGCCGATATGTCCGAGGACGGGCGCGCGACCCGAGCCACGCCCACGCTGCCCTGGTCTGTCTCGATGGGAACAGCGACGTAGGTAACGTCGGTGCGGACGCTTGGGGAGTAGCCGCTCCCCTTCCCTACCTCGCCGGCCAGGGCCTGTGCCACCTCCGGCCGCTGGCCCAGGTCGCCCAGGCCGGCGGGAGAGGCTTCGGAGTCGCCCAGGGCGCGGCCGTCGCTCCCGACAATCGTGACGCCGTCCCCGATCTGCTGGCCCAGGCGCTTCGCGGCGGCGTCCACCTCAGCGACAGGAACGCCTTCCGCCAGCAGGGGGCCGACCACCAGGCCCACCAGGCGCGCCTCGTCCGCCATGTCCCCTTCGATGTCGTCACGCAGGCGGTCCTGCTCGGTGCGGTTCAGGTAGATCGCCAGTCCCACCAGAGCAACGACCACCAGAGCCACGTAGGCCAGAGCGATGCGGGTCCGGAGCTTCACCGACCCTCCTCAGGGGATGAACTTGTAGCCGCTCCCCCGCACGGTGAGCAGGTGCTCCGGCCGGCTGGGCTCGTCTTCGACCTTCTGGCGGAGCCAGCGGACGTGGACATCCACCGTGCGACTGGCCCCCACGAAATCGAACCCCCACACTTCGTTCAGAAGCTGCTCGCGGGAGAACACCTGGCGCGGTCGGCGAGCTAGGAAGGCCAGCAGGTCGAACTCTTTGGGCTTGAGGGCCAGCTCACGGCTGCCTTTGCTCGCCTGGCGGCCGCGCAGGTCCAGACGGAGGTCGCCCTGCTCTACCACATCCGGCGGCGCCGCTTCTCGCTCCATCTCCACTCTCCGGAGTAGTGCGCGAACCCGCGCGAGGAGCTCGCGAAGGCCAAAGGGCTTCGTCATGTAGTCGTCGGCGCCCACCTCCAGGCCTACCACCTTGTCCACCTCGTCGCTCTTGGCGGTCAGAATCAGGATGGGCACCGTGGACTGCGAGCGAAGGCGGCGGCAGACATCGATGCCGTCCATGCCGGGCAGCATCAGGTCCAGGATCACCAGCGCAGGTCGGGCGGTGCGGGCCAGGCGCAGGCCTTCGAGGCCGTCGCCGGCCGAGGCGACGGTATACCCTTCGCGACGCAGGTTGTACGAGAGAGCGGCCACCAGGGCCACTTCGTCTTCGATGATGAGGACAGTCTTGCCTTGCTGGGGGACGGCGTCGTGCTCGTTCGCCATCAGCTGAAGTATATCACGACCGAGATGCCGGCCGACTGGAGCGCAAGACACCTGACCGGCTAGTAGCGCGAGACGTTGATCTCTTCCAGGCGACCGGTCACCATGAAGATGGTGCGTTCGCAGATATTGGTCACCCGGTCGGCGATGCGTTCCAGGTTGTGGGCTGTCCACAGGAGATAGGTGGAGCGGGTGACATCCTCCGGCGCGCGGATCATGTGCTGGATAAGGTCGGCGCAAACGCGCGTGTACATGGCATCCACCTGGTCGTCCACGTCACACAGCCGCCGCGCCTCTTCGGCGTCCCGCTCGACGAACGCCGAGAGGCTCCGGCGCAGCATATCTAGGGCCACGCCCGCCATGTCCGGCATCTCGCCCAAGGGGCGGGGCAGCGCATCGTGGCCCAGCATGAGACTGATGCGACCTATGCCCTCCGCGTGGTCGCCGATGCGTTCCAGCTGGCCGGTGATTGTGAGGGTGGCCACCAGCGTCCGGAGGTCAGCGGCCATGGGCTGCTGCGTGGCCATGGTGTGAATGCACTTCTCTTCGATCTCGTAGCGCTTGGCGTTGATGGCGAGGTCTTCCTCCACCACCTCCCGAGAGAGGGCCAGATCACGACTCCGCAGCGCGTCCATCGCCTTCTGGATCGCCTTCTCGACCATGCTCCCCAGGATGAGCATGTCGTCCTGGATCTCTCGAAGCCGTCGCTCGAGCTCTCGCGCCATGTCCCGCGCCTGTCTACCCGAACCGCCCGGTGATGTAGTCTTCGGTGCGCTTGTCCTTAGGCTTGGTGAAGATCTCTTCTGTAGCCCCGAATTCGATCATCTCGCCCGCCCGGTCTTCGGCCATCATCATCACCGCAGTGAAGTGGGACACGCGGGCCGCCTGCTGCATGTTGTGCGTGACGATGACGATAGTGTACTCCTTCGCCAGTTCCCGCATAAGCTCTTCGATCCTTAGAGTGGCGACAGGGTCAAGAGCCGAGCACGGCTCGTCCATCAATATCACTTCCGGTTCTACGGCCAGGGCGCGGGCTATGCACAGCCGCTGCTGCTGCCCGCCAGACAGCTCCGTGGCCGGCCGGTTGAGCTTGTCGTTCACCTCATCCCACAAGGCCGCTTGCCTGAGGCCTTTCTCAACCGCCTCCGCAGTCTGGCTGCGCCGGACCAGGAAGCCGTTGAGGCGCAGTCCCGCCGCTACGTTATCGAAAATGGACATGGTCGGGAAGGGATTAGGCTTCTGGAAGACCATCCCCACACGCCGGCGCACTACGACAGCATCGACGCCGGGGCCGTATATGTCCTCGCCTCGCAGGAGCACCTGGCCGCTGGCGCGGGCTCCCGGCACCACTTCGTGCATCCTGTTGAGGCAGCGAATGAAGGTCGACTTGCCGCACCCGGAAGGCCCGATGACGGCGGTGATTCGCTTGGGCGCCACCAGCAGGTCGACTGAACGCAGCGCTTGGAAGGACCCGTACCAGGCGTCGAGGTAGTGGACAACCACGCCTCCGCTCAGGGCCTCGGCCTCGGAAACTGGGGCCTGGGGTCCGCGCCGGGATTGCATCTCGTAGCCCATTATAGGCGCCCGCGCCTGGGGGTGGAAACGGCCGGTCATTTCTTGTTCCCCTATCTTCTTCTCAAGAGCAGCCGGGCGCTCAGACTAATGACGAAGACCGTCACCACCAGGACCAAGGATGCCGCCCATGCCTGCCCGTGCTGTTCGGAGTATGGCCCAGTGGCGTAGCGGTAGATGCGGAGCGGAAGCGCGTCGACAGGTTCCCCGGTTACGCTCAGGCTCATGAAACGGTTGCCCAGGGCAGTGAAAAGCAGGGGCGCCGTCTCGCCGGCGGCCCGGGCAACCGCCAGTAGAGCACCGGTGAGCAGGCCTCGTTGCGCCGCGGGCATCACTACGTTGAGAATCGTCCGCCAGCGGGTGATCCCCAGCGCCAGAGCCGCCTCTCGCTGAGAATGAGGGACCAGCCTCAGCATTTCCTCACTGGAGCGCGCAACGATGGGCAGCATGATGATCGCCAGGGCGATCCCCGCCGCCAGCGCGGAGAAATTTCCCATTCTCAGGACTACGAGCCCGTAGACGAAGATGCCGACGACGATCGAAGGAACGCCGGTGAGCACGTCGGCGGTGAAGCGGATGACGTCCCCCAGGCGATTCCCGGCGTATTCGGAAACGAAGGCGCCGGCGCCAATCCCGACGGGAATGCCTATCAGAGCCGCGATGCCGATGGTCATGAGGGAACCGACGATGGAGTTGGCAACGCCGCCCCCCGCCTCTCCTTCGGGCACGGGCATCTTCGTCAGCAGATCGATGTTGAGCGAACTTATGCCTTTGGCCAGCACAAACCCCAGGATCAGCATCAACACTCCCACCGCAAGGAAGGCGAATACGGCGCAAAGGCCCAGCATGAGTGCGTTCGTTGCCCGGCGGCGCTGGTATGTTGCGGTGCTCATTCTCGTATCAGTCCCGGCGACTTCGCGATCCGCCAGACCAGCAGCCTGGCGACAATGTTCACCACGACGGTTATGGCCAGCAGGATCAATGCCAGCTCCACGAGGGCCGAGATGTACAGCTGGTAGGTGGCTTCGTTGAACTCGCTGGCGACTGTGCTCGAGGCGGTACTGGCCGGCCGGAACAGAGAAGCCGTAATGTTGTAACCCCTGCCGATGACCATGGTGACCGCCATCGTCTCGCCCAGCGCGCGGCCCAAACCCAAGATGACCGCGCCTACCAGGCCAGACCGGCAGTAGGGCAGGACGGCGCCGGAGATGACCTCCCACTTGGTGGCCCCCAGGGCCAGCATCGCCTCCCTCTGGCTGGTCGGCACGGCAAGCATCACGTCTCTGGCGATAGCGCTGATGATGGGCAGGATCATGATCGACAGGATCAATCCCGCGGCCAGCATGCCCACGCCGAAGGGCGGGCCGGAGAAGAGCGGTATGAAGTTCAGGCGCCCCAGCGTCGCCTTCTCCACGAATTCGCGTACCCACGGGACTAGCACGTAGAGGCCCCACAACCCGAGGACAACGCTGGGGAGCGCAGCCAGCATCTCCACCAAAAAGGAGAACGGGTTGCGCAACCAGGGCGGCGCGATCTCTGACAGGAAGATGGCGGCGCCGATGCTCACCGGGACCGCGAGTATGAGGGCAATGATCGAGCTGACAAGCGTGCCATAGATGGCGGGCGCTGCACCGAACTCCCTCGCCACCGGGTCCCACGTGGTGCTCGTGATGAACCCCAGACCGAACTCGGTGATCGACTGCCAGGACTTGTCGACGAGCTCGTAGACCAGCAGGCCGGCCAGAACGAGCACCGAGAAGCCGAGGCCCGCCGCGATGACGCCCGCGATTGCGTCTCCCGCGTTTGCGGCTCGCCACGGCCGTCTGACGGCCAGCGCTGCCTCGCCAACTGGCGCCCCTCTCCTACCTAGTCGCATCCCTCCCCCGGTCTTGGCTCCAGAGGCAAAGGAGGACAGGCTTCCGCGCAGTCCTCCTTTGCAGGAAGCCCCATCTGTTCATGGGACCTGCAGCAAAGGTTGTCCCTGGTATGTGATCGACTTGATCTCCGCCTCGGCCTTCGTGACCGCCTCGGCAGACAGCGGCGCGTACACCAAGTCGGTTGTGAATTTCTGGCCATCGTGGATGGACCACCAGAGGTAGTACACGAGCGCCTGACCCTTAGCCTTGTCCGGCTGGTTCTGATAGGCGAGGACCCACGTGAACCCGACGATGGGGTAGGCGTTGGCGTTATCCGAGTCCGTCAACAGCACCTTCATGTCGTCCGGCAGAGTGATCCCTACGGCAGCGGCCGTCGTCGCCTCAATGCCGGGCTCCACAAAATTGCCGCCCTTGTTCTTCATCGCTGCCCACGTCAGGTTGTTCTGCATGGCGTAGGCCAGTTCCACGTAGCCTATCGCGCCGGGAATCTGGGCCACCTGGGCGGCGACGCCCGCGTTCTTTTCGCCACCGATGTCCCCCGGCCAGTTCACCGAGGTGCCGAAACCCACGCTATCCTGCCATTCGGGGCTCACCTTGCTCAGGTAGTTGGTGAAGATGAACGTCGTGCCCGAGCCGTCGGAGCGGTGAACGACCGCTATATCTGTGCCGGGCAGGTCGAGGCCGGCGTTAAGAGCCGCAATGCGGGGGTCATTCCACTTCGTGATCTTCTTCAGGTAGATGTCGGCGAGGACATCGGGGGTGAGCTTAAGCTGGCCGCTCTTGACGCCCGACAAGTTGAACACCAGGGCGACAGAGCCGCTGGTCATCGGGATGTGCAGGATGGGACCGCCGGCGGCTTCGGCGGCAGCCGTCTGCTCTTCGTTCATGATGCCGTCGCTGGCACCGAAGTCCACCGTCTTCTCGGTGATCTGCTTGATGCCACCGCCTGAGCCGATGGCCTGGTAGTTAATCTTGACCCTGCAACTCTTGTCGAACTCGTCGACCCATTTGGAGTAGAGCGGACCGGGAAACGTAGCGCCGGCGCCGGTCAAGGCGTCAGCGGAACCGGCCGGCGGGCAAACAGCCGTGACTTGCGAGCCAGCTGTGGACGAGGCTACCGCGGTACCGGTGGCCGCGGGACTGGCGGAGGAAGTGTCCTCGCTGTTGTCGCCGCAAGCAGCCAACAAGAAGACCGCCAGGGCTGCGGTAACAACGAGTGCCAGCAATGTGAGCGGCTTACGGAATCCTTTCGCCGAGCTCACTCGGCGCGCCATGTGCATCCATGTACCTCCTTGACTGTTCTCTCACCACGATGGGTCACGAAGCGAGCTCCTTGACCAGCGCTTCGACCCGCGCCCGAATCTGGTCGCGGATACGCCGTACGGCCTCGAGCGGTTGATGATAGGTATCGTCCAGGTCCCAGTCCTCGTCGGGCCGGCCCCAGGCCGGGCAGGATTCCTCGACGCCGCAGCCCATCGAGATCCGCCGCGCGGCGCTGTCGACCATCTCCTCAGTCAGAAGCTTCGGCCGCTGGCCGCCCATGTCGATCCCAAGCTCGGCCATCGCCGCCACTGCATTCGGATCGAGAGCGCGAGCGGGCTCGGTCCCCGCCGAGACTGCCCGGCCCCCCGCCGGGGCCAGGTGGTTGAAGAACGCTTCCGCCATCTGGCTACGGGACGAGTTGCCCACACAGATGAACAGCACCTGCTCCGTGCCTGCCTTACGTTCTTCCATCAGATCAAGCATAGGCGCGAGCGGTTAGCAGAGATTTAACGCCGATTAACGTCAGGTTAAGATCTCAGCGTTTCCTTAGTTCCCACGCAGCTCCTCTGACGATTAGAATCAAAGGGGAAGGATTCGGGTTCGCAGGAGGGGTCGCATGAACGTCGGCACCATCAGAGAGGCGAAAGAAGGAGAAGACCGCGTGGGCCTGACACCCGTAGGCGTCGGCGCCCTGGCGCACGCAGGCCACACGACGATAGTGGAGCGAGGCGCCGGTGAAGGTAGCGGTTTCGCCGACGACGAGTATCGCCGCGCCGGCGCGACCCTGGTGGATACCCCTCAGGAGGTCACCCGCCGATGCGACCTGCTCGTCAAGGTGAAGGAGATGTTGCCGCCTGAGTTCGGGCTCCTCCGGCCGGAGCTGATCCTGTTCGGCTATCTCCACCTGGCGGCCCAGCCCGACTTCACTAACGCGCTTCTCAATTCGAACGCCACGGCCATCGCCTACGAGACGGCACAGAAGCCCGATGGCTCCCTTCCTCTGCTTAGCCCCATGAGCCAGGTGGCCGGTCGTATGGCCGCCGAGATGGGGGCCCAACTACTAAAGCGGCCAGGCGCCGGCCGCGGCAAGCTGCTGGGAGGCGTATCCGGCGTTGCCCCCGCCCGAGTGGTGGTGCTGGGCAGCGGAACAGTGGCTACGTCCGCCTGCCGCGTGCTCATCGGACTGGGGGCGCATGTCACAGTCATGTCGCCCGACCTTCAGCGCCTGGCCTACCTGGAGGAGCACTTCGGTGGGCGCATCACCACCCGCGGCGCGTCGCCCCTCACCCTTGCCGAAGAGCTGGCGGGAGCGGACCTCCTGATCACCGGTGTCCTGGTGCCGGGGCGGGCCACGCCTAAGGTCGTGACCCGCCAGATGGTGCGCTCCATGGGACCCGGCGCCGTGATCGTCGATGTGGACATAGACGGGGGCGGCGCCGTGGAGACCGCCCGCCTCACCAGTCACGCCGAACCCACCTACGTCGAGGAGGGGGTCATCCACTACTGCGTGCCGAACATGCCCGGCGCCGTGCCCCGCACCGCCACCGAGGCCCTTACCTCGGCCACCCTGCCCTACGTCCTGGCCCTCGCTCAGGACGGGCTGGACGCCATCCGCAAAGACCCGGCCCTGGCGGCGGGCGTGAACGTCATGAGAGGGAAGGTGACCCATCAGGGAGTAGCGCAGGCCCTTGGCCTGCCCTACACTCCCCTGGCGGAGGTTCTGTAGCCCACTTGTCTGTCATTCTGAGTCCGCCGAAGGCGGACGAAGAATCTGGGGCGGGGTAGCCCCCACCTCCTCCAGACGCCCTTCGACAGACGGCGGCCGTCGTTCCCCGCTCACCCTGAGCCTCTCGAAGAGCGAGCAAGCCCCGAACCCGCTCACCCTGAGCCTGTCGAAGGGCGAGCGGGCCCCGCTCATGGTTCGACGGGCTCACCATGAGCGGAACCAGAACGTGCGCCCCTAGGCACCCTCCAGCGCGGCAATTACCCGCTCCAGGTGGCTTCGGGCGATGCTCGCTACCTCATCGAGCTCCGGGTTCTTGGTTGCCGCCAGCATCTCGCCCGGGTCCTGGATGCTCACCACCGAACCGCTGCCCTCTTCATAGACGATGACGTTGCAGGGAAGCAGCAGGCCCAGCTCCAGGTGGCGCTGTAGCCCCATGAACGCTATCGAGGGATTGCATGCGCCCAAGATGTCGTACTTGCGAAAGTCGGCGCCGATCTTCGCCTTCAGGGTCTCCTTCACATCGATCTCGGTGAGGACGCCGAAGCCTTCCGCCTTGAGTGCCGCCTTGGCCATGTCCAGCGCCTTCTCGTACGGCACCGACAGGCGCGTCCGCAGAGGCCTGTTCTCCGCCATCCCGTCCTCCTTTGTTTTTCCACTTGCTCTTTGCGACCATTCTAGTATGCTGGTGCCGGCCCCCGAACCGTCAAGGGCCACCGAGCCATGCAGTCTGCGGGATTCATCCCGCCCCTTAGGCGAAAGCTGCGGGTTTCAACCCGCAGAGTAATAGGTAATGGCTATGAAATGGTGGGGCTGGGGAGAGGAGAGCCGAACCTTCTCCCTTCCGGACCCTGAGCGCTTCTGGGGCTTCGTTACCAGCCGCCTGGGCGAGCCGGGCATCGCCTCGCGCATTGAATCGCCCAGCGCCATCGCCCTACCGCCCTCTCGCCTGGAAGGCGAGCCCTTGGCCGCCCTGGGCCGCATCGTCGGCGAAGACGCCGTCGCCACCGACACCGCGCGACGGGCCACCTACAGCCTGGGCAAAGGCTATCGCGACCTGGTGCGCATCCGCCGCGGCGAAGTGCCCCATCCCACCGACGCCGTTGTCCGGCCCGAAACCGAAGAGCAGGTGGCAGCCGTGCTCGCCGAGGCCTCCCGCCGCGGCATCGCCGTGATCCCCTTCGGCGGGGGCACGTCGGTGGTGGGTGGCGTAGAGCCCACCGGCGACCGCCCCACCATCACCCTCGACTTGCAGCGCCTGGCCCGCGTCCTGGCCGTAGACCCCGTATCGGCCACCGCGGCCATCGAGGTGGGCATCCTCGGTCCGGCCCTGGAAGCCGAGCTCAACGCCCGCGGCTTCACCCTCGGCCACTTCCCCCAGTCCTTTCAATTCTCCAGCCTGGGCGGCTGGATCGCCACCCGCTCCGGCGGCCAGAAGTCAACCCTCTACGGCAAGATCGAGGAGCGGGTGCAAAGCCTGCGGCTGGCCTTCCCCGGCGGCACAATCGCTACCCGCGATGTGCCGGCGGCCGCCACCGGGCCCGACCTGAACCAGCTTATCGCCGGCTCCGAAGGCGCCCTGGGCGTCATCACCCGGGCCACCATGCGCCTGGCGCCCCTGCCCCAGCACGCCGAGTATCGGGCCTACCTGTTCCCCGCCTTTCCCGCCGGCGTGGAGGCGGCCCGCGAGATGATGCAGCGCGAGCTGACACCGGCCGTCCTCCGTCTCTCCGATGAGCCGGAGACGCAGACCAACCTGGCCTTTCGGGCCACCCCTCAAGGCCTGGCCGCCACCATCGAGAAGGCGGGCGGGTGGTACCTGGCCCGCCGCGGCGTTGACCTAAACCACGCCTCGCTCTTCATCCTGGGATTCGAGGGCGAAGAGTCGGCCGTGCGCTGCCAGTGGCAGCGCGCCAAGCCCATCCTTCGTCGATGGGGAGGCGTTTCGATCGGGCAGAGCCCGGCGCGGGCGTGGGAGCGCAGCCGCTACGAGACCCCGTACCTGCGCGACCTGCTTCTAGACCACGCGATGCTGGTGGATACCCTGGAGACCGCCACCACCTGGGACCGCTACCTTGCCCTCCACACCGCCGTCCGAGACGCCCTGGCCGCCGCTCTGGGCGAGCGCTCGCTGGTGATGGCCCACCTCTCGCACTCCTACCCTCACGGCGGCTCCATCTACTTCACCTTCATCGCCCGCCAGGACAAGGGCCGCGAGGTCGAGCAGTGGGAGCGCGCGAAGACGGCCGCCACTCAGGCGATCATGGATAACGGCGGCGCCTTGAGCCACCACCACGGCATCGGCCGCGACCACCGGCCCTGGATGGCGGCCTACCTCGGGCCGGGCGGCGCCCGCGCCCTGGCCGCCCTCAAGCAGGCCTTCGACCCCCAGGACATCATGAACCCGGGCAAGCTCACCCCCCTGGACGAGGGGGCGCAGCATGCCTAAACTTACGCCCCACCGCGGCCGCTTCTCTCTGCACACCCGAGCCGCTGACGTCCGGCGGTTCCAGCGGGAGAAATTCGACATCGCCGTCGTGGGCGGCGGCATCACCGGGGCCGGCATCGCCCGCGACGCCGCCCTGCGGGGTCTGTCGGTGGCCCTCCTGGACAAGGGAGACTTCGGCAGCGGCACCAGCAGCAAGTCCTCGCGCATGATCCACGGCGGCCTGCGCTACCTGCGGCAGCGCCACCTGAGCCTCGTGCGGGAGTCGTTGCGCGAGCGGAGTGTGTTGTTGAAGATCGCTCCTCACTTGGTGCACCCCTTCCCCTTCCTGCTGCCCGTCTACGGCAGTGGGATCGAGGAACGTGTTCAGCTCCGACTCGGCCTCACCGCCTACGATCTGCTGGCCGGCCGGCGCGGACTGGAGCGCCACCGCATGCTCTCGCGACGAGAGGTGCTGCGCCAGGAGCCCACGCTACGCGCCGACGGCCTCCAGGGCGCCCTTCGCTATTTCGATTGCCTGGTCCACGATGCCCGCCTCACCCTGGCCACCGCCCGCTCCGCGGCCCGCCAGGGAGCCGCCGTGGCTAACTACGTCCAGGCCACCGCCTTGGAGCGGGAGGACCAGCGGGTCGCGGGCGTGCACTTCCGCGACGTTCTGTCCGGCCGAACGGGCCTGTTGCGAGCGGGGGTGGTGGTGAACGCCGCCGGCCCCTGGTGCGACGAGCTGCGGGCCATGACCGGCCTGCCGCCGCTGCTCCGCCCCACCAAGGGCGTCCACGTCGTCCTGCCCCACAGCCGTCTGCCGGTGACCAACGTCGTCATCTTCTTCCATAGCGACGGCCGCAGCCTATTCGCCGTGCCCAAAGAGGACTGGACCTACGTCGGCACCACCGACACCGACCATCAGGGCGACCCCGGCCAAGCCCGCGCCGACGCCGCCGACGTGACTTACATCCTGGAGGCTGTCAATCAGACCTTCCCGGGCCGGGCTATCATCCCGAGCGACATCGTCTCTGTCTGGGCCGGCGTCCGGCCCTTGGTGGCCGAAGAGGGCGCCCCCACTCCTTCCGATGTCTCGCGCGACTACGAGGTCGCCAACGAACCGCCGGGCCTAGTGTCCATCGCCGGCGGCAAGCTGACCACCTATCGGTCGATGGCCCAGGACTTGCTCGACCGCGTGGTGGCCGCCGAAGGACGCCGCCTGGGCTGGTCGCCCCGGCCCTGTCGCACGGCAGAGCTGCCCCTGCCCGGCGGCGAACTCCAAGGCTTCGAACGCTATGCCCCCGGCGCCGTCGCCGCTCTCGAGGAGGGCTGGGGTCTTTCCGCAGCGATCGCCTCCCATCTGGTGCGTACCTACGGCGCCGAGCACACCAAGGTACTGGTCTACGGCCTGCGCGGCAAGCGCCTGTTGCAGCCGCTCACGTCCGACTCCGCCGTCCTCCGGGCCGAGGCCCTCTACGCGGCGGAGGAGGAGATGGCCGTCACTCTGGAAGACTTCCTCGCCCGCCGCAGCGACCTGATGCTCTTCGACCGCAAGTGCGGCCTCGACGCCGCCCCTCTGGTAGCCCGCTTGATGGGCGGCGTGCTGGGCTGGGGCTGGCGCGCCCGCCGCGAGCAGCTTCGCCGCTACCGCCAGGCCGTCGCCGGCATGATGGCCTTCGCCCGCGAGAAAGAGCCCTCCTGATGGCAGAACTGCTCCTCATCGTCAACCCACGTTCGGCCGGCGGCGCCACGGGCCGCCACTGGCAGGAAGTCGAGTCGCTTCTGCGCCAGAAGCTGGACCTCTCCTTCGATGTCGCATTCACTCAGCACGCCGGCCACGCTACGCTTCTCGCCCGCGAGGCAGCCGGCCGCTACCCGTGCGTCGTGGCCATGGGCGGCGACGGCACGATCAATGAGGTAGTCAACGGCCTCGTCGACGACAACGGCCCGCTGCGCCCCGATTTGCGCCTGGGCATCATCCCCCGCGGCACCGGCGCCGACTTCATCCGCACTCTGGGTATCCCCCGCGACCTGGAGGGAGCAGCCGCCCGCGTCGCCCGAGGACAGGTGCGCGAGGTGGACGTGGCGAAGGTCCACTTCCGCGACTTCGGCGGCCGGGATACCGCCCGCTTCTTCATCAACGAGGCGGAGATCGGCATGGGCGCCGCCACGTGCCAGGCGGTGAATCGCAGCTCCAAGCGGTTGGGCCCACGCCTCACGTATCTGTGGAGCATCCTGGTCACCATGTTCCGCTACCGCGACCAGTGGGTCACCCTCACTCTGGACGGCGGCGAACCATGGCGTCTCCTGCTTAACAACGCCTGGGTGGCCAACGGCCAGTACTCGGGCAGCGGCATCCACATGGCGCCCCGCGCCCGCCTGGACGACGGCCTGCTGGACCTGGTGGCCATTGCCCACATGGGCCTCGTCGACAAGATCGTCCGGCTGCGCAAGCTGCGCAGCGGTGAGTTCGTCGACCAGCCGGGCGTGACCTACGCCAACGCCCGCCGGATCGAAGCGCGCTCGGAGGCGACGGTGCTGATCGAGATCGAGGGCGAGCCGATCGGGATGCTGCCCGCCACATTCGAGATGACGGGCAGCCGCCTCAACGTCGTGGCGTAGGGGCTCCTTCTGTCATTCTGAGCGAAGCGAAGAATCTGGGGAGGGGCGCCCTGCAGAGCGGATCCGTGCGTGGTCCCCTCCGCCCCAGATTCTTCGTCCGCCTCCGGCGAACTCAGAATGACACAAGACAACGCGCTGAGAGGCCCTTGCCTGCCGCTCATGGTTCGACAGGCTCACCATAAGCGGGCCGCAGTTCTTGCCTAGTCCGCGACCTCCGGCCGGCGCGTGCTCCTCACCCCTCGCAGGCGGTTGCGCCCCAGCATATAGAGCGTGGGTAGGTGTCGCCGCAGCAGGTTCTTCAGGCGCACGAACCCCTTTTCCCACCCCTCGGCCAGGGCGGTCAGCGGCCGGCGGGGTAGAAAGCGCGACAGGAAGACGCTGTCCAGCATCGTCTCCGCCACGCGTCGCAGGGGGCCGGGCAGGCCAAGGGCGAGTCGATACGCCCGCACGAACAGCCTGAAGTAATAGCGGGCGAAGAAGAGGTCGCTAGGGGGTAGCGTAGGTTGCACCAGGAACCGATTCTCGCGGTAATCGAAGGTCGCGGGGACGAAGCCGTGCTCCACCGCCGTCTCGAACAGGCTCGTGCCGGGGAAAGGGTAGTACACCGGGCACAACGAGTGATCGGCCCTGGCCTCGGCGTTGAGCTTCATCGTATCCACCACCGCCCGGTTGTCCTCGAAGGGCACCCCGACCATGTTGTAGGCCACCGTCTTGATCCCCGCTTCCGCGCACAGGCCAAAGGCACGGATTATGGTCTCGCGCGACAGGTTGCGGTTCAGCACCCGATTCCGGATGCGGTCGTTGCCGCTCTCGATGCCGAGGAAGATCTGGTAGCAGCCTGCGTCTTTGAGCAGCCGCACCAGCTCCGGCGTAATCAGGTTAACGCGATGGTTGCAGGTGAACGGCAGCGCCACCCTGAGCCTGTAGAGCGCGCTGAAGTCGGTCAGCCAGGGGATGTTCGGCCCGAACATGTCGCTGCAGAACTGGATCACCTGTAGCTCCGGCCGCAGACTCACCAGCTCTTCCACGTACTCCACCGAGCGCTGCGGGCTGCGCTGGCGCCAGTAGTGCTTGCTGTTGGGGTAGAGGGCACGCGTCCGGGGGTTGATGCAGTAGGCGCAGCTGTAGGGGCAGCCGCGCGACAGAACGGCCATGCCCGAACCGATGGCCGTCCCCACGAGCCGGTCGAAGTTGAAGAGGGCGAAATCGGGTAGAGGCATGGCGTCCAAATCGAGTATGAGGGGCCGCGAAGCGTTGCGCACCATCTCCCCGTTCGCCTTGACCCAAGCGCCGGCCAGGTCGACGTACGGCCGGCCCGCAACCAACCGCTCGCAGAGGTCCACCATCGTCTCCTCGCCCTCGCCCAGGGAGACAATGTCGATCTCCGGCACGGCGGCCACCTCCTCGGGGAACGAATCGGGGTGGTAGCCGCCGCAGATGACGGGCACGTCCCGCGTGTCCTTCACCCAGCGGGCGTATTCCTTGACGAAGGGGAAACTACGCGTGCCGGCCGTGAACGCCACCAGGTCGGGCTCTTCTTTCTGCAGCCGGCGGGTGAACGAGCGACGCTCCAGCGGGCGCATGATGTGGTAGAGGGCTACGTCGTGGCCCTTGCTCTTGAGCACGGCCGACATGGAGGCCAGGCCTTCCATGTACCAGCCGCCTTCTTCCAGGCCCTGGACGCGCTTTGTCACCGGGTCGATGTCAAGGGTGAAGTCAGCGTAGATGAAGAGGATTTTCAAGAAAGCACCCCCACCAAGACCAATCCACCTTCCAGCACGCTGCCCATTCTACGGGTTGCGCCGTCGGTGGGGCAAGCGAACGCACCTGCCTAGACTTAGACTGGTTTGCCCTTAAGCGATCGCTAAAATACAATGGCCACGGCCGCCCTGACTGCGGCTGGCCAGATAGGATCGATTGCATGACCGACGGAGCAACCCAGGGCGTCCGCGTCCTCGAATACGGCGAGATGGTGGCCGCCCCCTACTGCGCCAAGCTCCTCGCCGATCTGGGAGCCGAGGTCATCAAGGTCGAAGAGCCTCCTGCCGGCGACGCGGCCCGCCGCCGCGGCCCCTTCCCCGACGACATGCCTCACCCTGAAAAGAGCGGCCTCTTCCTCTATGTGAACACCAACAAGCTCGGCGTCACTCTCGACCCGCACACACCCACCGGCCGGCTCATCTTCCAGCGCCTGGCCCAGCAGGCCGACGTCCTCATCGAGGACCGTCCGCCGGGAGAGATGGAGCGTCTGGGCTTGGGCTACGAGACCCTCAGCGCGCTGAACCCGGCGCTCATCGTTACCTCCATCACCCCCTTCGGCCAGACAGGGCCCTACAAGGACTACAAGTGCTACCACCTCAACCTCTATCACGCCAGCGGCCATTCCTCCTTCTTCTACGTCGCTCCCAAGAAGGGCAAGGAGGCGCCGGTCGTGGGCGGGGGCTGGGTGGGCGAGTACGACGGCGGCCTCATGGGCGCGGTGGCCATTCTCAGCGCGCTCATCGCGCGCCTGGCGACCGGCGAGGGCCAGCACATCGACGTATCCAAGTTCGAGACGATGGTCACGCTGGAGCGGGTCGCGGCGGACCGCTATGCCAACGACCCGACGCCGCCGCCCCTTCCCGGCATGGTGGCCGGCCTCCTGGCCTGCCGGGACGGCCATGTGGTCATCACACCCGCCCAGAACCACCAGTGGAATGCCCTCGTCCAGCTCATGGGCACCCCACCTTGGACACAGGAGGAACGCTGCCGCGACGAGCACGCCCGCGCCAGAAGCCGCGACTACATCCAACCCCTGGTGGAGGAATGGGCGGCCCAGCAGAGCAAGGAAGATATCTACGATCGCGGTCAGGCCCTCAACGTTCCCATCGGGCCGGTGCGCAACGCCGCCGAGATCATGCAGTGGCCTCAAGCCCGCCACCGCGGCTTCTTCGCCGAGATCGATCACCCAGCGGCCGGCCGGCTGGAGTACCCCACGGTCGCATATCACCTATCGGAGACACCCTGGCGCGGCCGTCGAGCCGCCCCTCTCCTGGGCGAGCACAACGAGGAAATCTACTGTCACCGCCTGGGCTTCTCCCACCAGGACCTGGTGCGCCTGGCCGGCGCGGGCGTCATCTAGCAATGGAGAGACGGTGACCAGGCTACCACTGGCGGGCATCCGCATCGTCGATTTCACATGGGCCTGGGCTGGGCCCCAGGCCACCCTCCTTCTGGGCATGCTGGGCGCCGAGATCATCAAGATCGAGAGCCGCGCTCGTCTGGATCACACCCGCCTCCGCTCCCTGATGTCCGGCCCCAACCTTGCCAGTCCCGACCATTCGGTGATCTTCGCCGAGCTGAACGTTAACAAGCTGAGCCTGACCCTCGATCTCAGGAAGCCGCCGGCCATCGAGATCATCAAGAGGCTGGTGAAGGTAAGCGACGTGGTCGCCGAGAATATGCGGCCGGGCGTCATGCAGCGACTGGACCTGGACTACGAGGCCCTGCGCGCCGTTAAGCCGGACATCATCATGCTTTCCTCGTCGGCGGTCGGTAGCAGCGGGCCCGAGCGAACATACGGCGGCTATGCGCCGACCTTCGCCGCCCTGGGAGGCATCTCTCACATCACCGGCGCGGCTGAGGGCCCGCCTACCCCGCTCAGCGGCGCCGTCGACCTGCGGGTGGGCACCACCTCCGCTTTCGCCATCCTGGCCGCCGTCTATCACCGCGCTCGCACGGGGCAGGGTCAGTACATAGACCTCTCCTCCACGGAGGCTGTCTCTGCCATGATCGGCGATGTCTTCCTGGAGTACGCCATGAATCGCCGCTCGCCGGGCCGTGCCGGCAACCGCGACCGGACTATGGCGCCCCACAACTGCTACCCCTGCGCCGAAGACGACAGGTGGGTCACCATCGCCGTGGCCACGGACGACGAGTGGCAGGCCCTGCGCACGGTCATCGCCGACCCGCGCCTGGAGGACGAGCGGTTCGCCGACGGCTACGGCCGCTGGCTACACCAGGAGGAACTCGACCAGATCATCGGCGAGTGGACGGCCGGCCGCAGCCCGCAGGAGGTTACGCAGACCCTGCAGGCGGCAGGCGTGGCGGCCATGCCGGCCCACAACGGCCGCTCTCTGGTGGAGGACCCCCAGCTCCGCGAGCGGGGTCTCATGGAGTGGGTAGAACACCCGCTAAGTGGCAAACGGTTGATAGCCGGCCCGCCCTGGCGCTTCTCCAAGACGCCGGCCAGCATCCGCCGCCCGGGCCCGCTCCTGGGCGAGCACAACCACTACGTCCTGCACGACCTTCTGGGCCTGTCCGAACAGGAGATCGAGCGGCTGACAGAGGAGGGCGTGGTCAACTAGCCGTCGAAGAACTCGGCCACCGCTGGGTCGTCCAGACTCTCCACCACCAGGTCGGCCTCCGCAAGAGCGTCTCGCGGGCGGCCGCGGGAAACGCCCACGCAGCGCATGCCCCCCCGCTTCGCCGCCTCCACCCCCGCCGGCGCATCCTCGATGACCACACACTCGTCGGGCGGCACGACCAGGCGTCGCGCCGCCAGCAGGAAGCCCTCGGGGTCGGGTTTGCCCCGCGTCACGTCTTCCTCCCCCACGATGACGTCGAAAGCCGCTTCCACTCCCAGCGAGCCCAGGATCAGGTCGATGTTCCCGTAGGGCGTCGAAGAGACCAGCGCCAGCTTCACGGCGCGCTCGCGGAGGAGTCTCAGAAGTTCCAGAGCACCGGGCAGAGAGGTGATGTTGCCGAGCGCCGCCCGGCGAAACAGCGCCTCCTTGCGGTCTGCCAGGCGCTGCACCTCCGCCACCGGCAGGTCGCCCAGGAGCTCGCGCAGGATGGCGTCGTTGCGCAGCCCGAAGGTGCGCCGAAAGTCAGCCTCGCTGAGCTCCCGCCCCGACGAGGCGAACAGTTCCCGCCAGGCCTGCAGGTGAAAGGGGGCGCTGTCCACGAGCACCCCATCCAGGTCCCAGAGCACGGCCTTCACGGCCGGTCACCGCACAGCATCATCCCTCCTCGAGGGCCATTCTAGCGCCTGACAAGCCGATCTCCAACCTCCAACCTCCAACCTCTATCTGCTGACCCCTGACCCTTGACCGTGACCCCCGCCAGTATTCACCAAGTGTTCACCGAAAAGAGACCGTCTGCGGCCCGTCAGATATTGACCGCCTGCCTCCCGACTGTATATGGTTATAAAACGCACACATAATTCAAGTATCACCGCTGGAGGAATGAGGGCTCCCCCCCATTCCAGCCGCGGGACACGACCATCGACAAGGAGTGCGGCATGAGCATTGTTGAGATTCGAGAGTTCCTCATCGTCGAGGGAGAGCGGCGCCGACGGTTGGGTCTCCTCGCGCGCCGCCAACTCGATGACGACTGGGACCTGAGGTCCAACCCGTCCGAGTCCTCTGAGGGAGAGCTCAAGGCCATCGAGGATGACTAGTGTCCAGTTGGCTGCCAGTTCTCGCGGCGTTCGTGTCTTACGATCTCGATGAGCGCTCCCGGCAGTACTTCCCCAGGGTGTTCGCTTACATCTACGGGCGAACACGAGACATCCAGGCGAGCGAGGACCTGGTATTAGAGGTCTTTGAGAGGACGCCGGCAAAGGACCGTGCGCTTCGCGGCGAAGGCGCCTTCGCAATCTGGCTTTTCGCCACCGCCCGCGGTCTGCTGATCTCCCACTGCCGCCATCCTGGCCGTCCTGGGGATTTTCCTGGCGCTTCTGGTCGACGACCATGCGGCGGCTGAGGCCATCCGCCAGCGAGAGGCGGCTCAGGCTTACGGCGCGCGCCAGACCGTCCCCATAACCGCAGACTAGGACCGGCCGTCCGCCGGGATGGTCTGATCCTCTGTTCTCAGGGGAGCGCACCTCTTCCCTGGGTGTCCACTTGCCGACTCCCTGGCCTGTGAGTAGGATGAGGCCAACCAGCGGCCGATTAGCTCATAGGAGGTGAGCCATGCGCAGGAGGCGACTGGTGGTGGCCCTAGCCGCGATTGCTCTCACCCTAGGTTCGCTAGCCTTCTGGATGCTGCCGTCCGGCTCGTCCGAGGCAGGGCTGGGCGCGATGCATAACTGCGCCCCCGCGGGGAAATGGTCGATAGCAGTCTGGGACGGCGCGAGCGGCACCTCGCCCGCGGACGCCCTGAGCACCTGCGGGGCCGGCGCCGTGGGCGCCGCTTACTCCCTCGACCCGCAGACGCAGGCCTGGATGCGCTGGTTCGCCGACAGGCCGGACCTGAACAACCTGCCGTCGTTCGGCGAATGGCAAGGCGTGCTGGCCCTGGGCTCGGCGGCGGGGCCGTCGGCGACGACGGCGACGCCCAGCCCGACGGCCACAGCCACTGCCACGGCCACGCCGCCTGCACCAACGCCGGTTCCAGAGCTGGCGGTCGAGGTGACGGCCCAGGACGACGAGGTGCGCGACACGGGCGTCATGGTGCTCTGCCCGGGCGGCCCGCCGCCGGCCGGTGACACCAGAGCCACAGATGCCGACACGTGCGACAACGACGGCGACGACATGTGGCAGGACCTTCACGCCAGCTATGAGCTGGAAATCACCCTCGACGGGGCGCCCACTCAGGCCAACATTGCCTGCATGGTGACACAGGAAGAGACCGTGAGCCCCAGCGACCCGATGGCAGCGTTCGAGGACTTTCGCACGGAGCTAACCGACGTAAGCGCTGACTTTGTCTGCGTGATCCGGTCTGTGGCCCCGGGCGTTGGGGCCCTGGACCTATACTATACAGGCCCTCCCGACGCCGACGCCGTCGGCAGCTATGATCTTGTCGTGCAGGCGTTCACCACGATCGGCACGGAAGCGATCTTCGCCACAGACACGCAGCACGTCTGCATGCTAGGATGGCCGTTCAACGACAACGGGGCGAACATGACTTTCGCCGTGGACGCCAGCACGCCCGACGGGATGAAGCACGTGAAGCGGGCGCCGCACCCCCTGGACGGCTTTGCCGGCTGCGGAGATGCGGCCCTCCACCAGAGGGAACTGCTGGGCCTTACGATTCCGTAGTCGCCGCCACCCTGGGGTTGGCCGCGCCTCGAACCGCCGGGCTGCGGGTGTAGCCAGGCCAGCGTTGCCTGGCCGATCGCCTACGCCCGCAGCCACCGCCTCCTGGCGTACCAGACGCCTGCGGTGACGGTGACTAGCGACGTGGACAGTACGGCCGCCAGCACCGCGTAGGTGGCAGCGGACGGGCCGGAGTCAGCGGCCACGTCTGGGAGTTCTGCTACGCCGCCAACGGGGGGCAAGTCCTCAATCACCGACACCGTGTTGTCGTTTCGGTTGGTCACGTAGATGCGGTTCGTGCTGGGGTTCACACCCACACACCAGAGGAAGTCCCCCACGGGCACCGTGGCGACGACCGTGTTACTGGCCCCGTCGATCACAGAGACGTTGTCGTTACTCTGATTGGCTACATAGACGCGGTTGGTGGTGGCATTGCTGGCCACGCCATGGGGGGAATCCCCCACAAGGATCCGGGTGATGCCGTTGCCTGGATTGCCGTCCGTGTCGATTTCAGTGTCGGTGGCGCCGTCGATCACGGAGACATCGTTGCCCGGGATAGGGTTCCCTGCGTTGGTCACATAGATGCGGTTAGTGGTGGGGTTCGCACTCACACCCAGGGGCCCAACCCCCACGGGGACCGTGGCGCCGACTGTGTTGGTGGCGCCGTCGATGACGGAGAGGTCGTCGCTTAGCCAGTTAGCCACGTAGATGCGGTTGGTGGTGGGGTTGACGGCCAAAAGAAGGGGCCGATCCCCCACGGGGATGCGAGTGATGCCGTTGGCTGGATTCCCGTCGGTGTCGATTTCAGTGTCGGTGGCACCGTCGATCACAGAGACGTTCCAGCTATCGCCATTGGCTACGTAGATGCGGTTAGTGGTGGGGTTGACAGCCACACCCACGGGCCCGGACCCCACGGCGATGCGAGTGATGCCGTTGGCTGGATTGCCGTCCGTATCGATCTCAGTGTCGGTGGCCCCGTCGATCACGGAGACGTTGCTGCTAAACTGATTGGCTACATAGACGCGGTTGGTGGCGGGGTTGGCGACCACGCCTATGGGCCCAGAGCCCACGGGGATGCGGGTGATGCCGTTGCCTGCATTGCCGTCCGTGTCTATTCCGGTGTTGGTGGCGCCGTCGATCACGGAGACGTCGTTGCCAAACTGATTGGCTACGTAGATGCGGTTGGTGGTGGCGTTGACTCCCACCCCGAATGGGGAGGTCCCTACTGGGATGGTAGCGATGACGGTGGGCTCGGCGACAGCGGGCGGTGCGTTCCCCAATACCGCCAACGCGGCCACCAGCATGGTCACTAGAAAGAGTTGTGCCCTCAGCATCGCCGCACCCCCTGAGCGCTACTGCCGGGCCGGCGGCCAAATCATCGCAGAAAATCTCGAACCCGTCAAGGCGAAACGGCGGACAGAAGGTAAGCGAGGCGTCCTATCCCCGTAGCCGCCTCCTCATGGCGTACCATGCGCCTGCGGTGGGGGCGAGCAGGGCGGCGCTGACGGCGCGGGCGAGCCTATTCCCGTGACCGTAGAGTAGAGCCGGCCGTCCGCCGTAGTCTGATCCTCTGTTCTCAGGCGAGCGCACCTCTTTCCTGGCTGTCCCCTTGCCGACTCCCGTGCCTGTGAGTAGCATGAGGCCAACCAGCGGCCGACTAGCTCATAGGAGGTGAGTCATGCGCAGGAAGCGACTGGTGGTGACCCTAGCCGCAATCGCGCTCGCCCTAGGTTCGCTAGCCTTCTGGATGCTGCCGTCCGGCTCGTCCGAGGCAGGGCTGGGCGCGATGCATAACTGCGCGCCCGCGGGGAAGTGGTCGATAGCAGTCTGGGACGGCCCGAGCGGCACCTCGCCCGCGGACGCCCTGAGCACCTGCGGGGCCGGCGCCGTGGACGCCGCTTACTCCCTCGACCCACAAACACAGGCCTGGATGCGCTGGTTCGCCGACAGGCCGGAGCTGAACAACCTGCCGCCACTGAGCGACGTGCAGGGCATCATAGTCCTCGGCGGCGCATTGGCCTCGCCGACCCAGACCTCCTCACCGGGTCCGCCACCACAAGCTGACGTGATCTTCTACCATGGCACAGTCTTGACGATGGATACGCAGCACCCGCAGGCGCAGGCCGTCGCCGTCCGGGGCGATAGGATCGTGGCCGTTGGCAGCGACGACGAGGTTCTCAACATGAGCGGGCCGGGGACGGCCCTGGTCGACCTTGAGGGGCGCACTCTTCTACCGGGGTTCATCGACTCTCACGCCCACTGGATCGGTGATCGAGAATCCGCAGGCCATTCCACCTCGGAAGAGGCCATCCAGGCGGCGCTGGAGAACGGCTGGACCAGCGTCTCTGAGCTCTTCGTGAATCAGGACCGTTTGGATGAACTGCTGAGTCTGGACCAGCAGGCCCATCTTCGACTCCGGGTTAATGCCTATCTGCCGCTCAATTGGGGGGAGGAAAAGTTTGGGGACTGGTATCAAGCCTACGAGCCGGGCCAAGAGTTCAGCTCAAGGCTTCGCATTGGTGGTGTGAAGATCTTTCTCGACACCAACTGGGGGCAGACTCTGTTCTTCTCGCAGGCAGAGCTGAATGAGCTCGTGGCTGAGGCCCACGAGGCGGGCTTTCAGATCGCTGTCCACTCGGTCGGGGAGGCATCCCAGGACCTACTCCTCAACGCATACGAGAACGCGCTGCAAGGGGAGTCCAATGAGACCCACCGTCATCGCATCGAGCACGTAGTGGTCCTGCGGGACGATCAATTGGACCGCATGCAGCGCCTGGGGATCATCGCTTCCTTCCAGTTCTTCGTGCCGGCTGATTGCCCAGAAGTGATGGAAGACGTCTTTGGTCCTGAGCTCCTCCCACGGGTGGCCCGGTGGCGCGATCTGCTGGAGGCGGGCGTGCCCTCAATGGGCGGCACCGATTCTCCTTGGGGCTGCGAGGCTGCCGATCCGTCCAAGAAGAATTCGCCCATGGAAGAAATCCACAAAGCGGTTACCCGCATCGGGGAATCAGGCGTGCCACCGGCGGAGTGGCAGCTCGATCAGCGCGTCACTGTGGAGCAGGCCCTGCGCCTCATAACGATTGATGCTGCCTACGGCACGTTTGAGGAGAACATGAAAGGAAGCATTGAGGTCGGCAAACTGGCGGATCTCGTCATCTTGTCGGCGGATCCGCTCGCTACCCCAGTCGAGCAACTGACAGATATCGAGGTGGTCATGACGATGGTGGGCGGCCACGTGGAGCATTGTGGTCAGGGGTACCAGAGTCTGTGCCCTGCCACCTAACCCTGAACAGAGGCGTTACAGCGACCAAGGTAGCGGCCGCTGGTGGAACGCCCGATGGCCGCCAACTGTTTTGCGGGCGCGCGCTTCCAGGACCCGGCGCGCATCGCTACACTCCTGCTCACACGATCAGTGCAAGCGCGTCTATTTGCAGCCTATTATGCCCCTGTCAATATGCTCGTGGCCGTGATTCCGCCCCAGCCTCGGGCACCGCTACTTAGCCCACCGCCTCCTGGCGTACCACGCCCCTGCGGTGACGGCGGCGAGCGCGGCTACTGCCAGACCGGCCGCCACCGGCATCACCGGAAAGCCAGCGCCGTCCTCCGCGCCCGGCTGGACGCTGGGCGGCGTGTCGGGTTGCTCCGGCGGGTCGTCCGGCGCATCCACCGCCGGAAAGTCGCCCTCCGTCACCTCGTAGGCCTGGCCGTCGGACAGGAAGATGACCCGCTCGCCCAGCGCGAAGAACGATCCCCACTCGGGCCGCTGGGCCAGCATCTGGTAGTAGTCGTCGCTGCCGAAGTCAACCTTGGTGCTGGCCATGCCTTCCTGGTAGCCCGAGTCGATCCAAACGCCGTCCCGCAGGACGAAGCTGCGGTCGCCGACCACCTTGAGTTGGTCGACTTTGCTCTCCGCCGGCAGGCTCTCCGCTTGCTGGTACCCGGAGAAATCCTGGGACTGCTTGACGGCGCCGGCGCCGGACGCGGGCGCCTCCGCTATCGACGGAGCCAGGCGGTCGGCTGCTTCCCTCCGCCCCTCGTCGCTGAGGATATTCACGTTCTCTTCCACCAAGAACGAAGTGTACGGCGTCATGACGCCATAGCGCAGGCTGAGGTCCACAACCTCGTCCACCAGTTCCTCGTCGCTGCCGTGGAGGCGGACCTGGCTCAACAGGTAGCCGATCTTGCGGGTGGCCCACAGGCGGGGCAGGAAGTCCATCTCCGTCGCCCGCCGCGGGAACTCCTGACCCTCGTAGGACAGGGTCTGCTCCCGACCGTTGACCGTGCCCGTCAGGCGCAAGGTGACCGTGCCCTCGCCCTGGTAACGTCCCACGATCACCAGTTGCGTGCCGGCGAACAGGTCGGGCAGCGGCAGCGGATAGACGTCCGACACTTCGATGTCGCCGAAGTCCAGCGCGATGTCCGCCAGCACGGGGGTGCTCACCTTCTCGTAGAAGCCGGAGATGGCGGCGGCGATGTCCTCGTCCGGGCGGACGTACTGGCTGACGCCGCGGTTGTCCTGCGCGAGGGTGTCCAGGAGGATAGTGTTCACGTCGTCGCCCACGCCGAAAACGAACAGGCGGGTGCTGGGCGAGACGGCGTCGCTCACGTCGCCGATAATGACGTCCGGCTCCTGCACGCCGACGGTGGGCTGGCCGTCGGTGAGGAAGATCACCAGTTCCGGTCGCTCTCCGGGCAGGAGGCGGAGCGCCTCCTGCAGCGCCTCGTCGATATTCGTGCCGCCGTCCGCCTCCAGGTCGTCCACAAAGTCGCCGGCATCGTCGGCCCGACCGGCGCTCCGGAGGGTCTCGGCGTAGGTATCGATGGTGGTGTTGAAGGTCAGGATGTTGAAGCGATCGTCGGGGTTGAGATGCTCCAGCACGAACCGCAGGGCCCGCTTGGCCTGCTCCAGCTTCTCGCCCTCCATGCTGCCCGAGATGTCCAGCACCAGCATCACGTCCTTGGCCACGACCTCCTGCTGGCGGAAGTCGGCCTTGGGCGCCACCAGCAGCAGGAAGAAGCCGTCCTCATCGCCCTGGCGATAGGTGGTGAGACTGGCACCGATGTCCTCGGAGGAAAGCGAGTAGAACAGCTCGAAGTCGGTGCTGGGCGTGACGTCGTTCTCTTCGTAGCTGGCGGTGACGTGGGTCTCGCTCAGGCGGTCGATGGCCACGTCGTGGCTCGGCGAGTACACGGCCTTGATTGCCGTCTGCGACCGCACGTCCACGCTGATCGTGACCTCTTCCAGCGGCAGCGGCGAGAACTTCTCGGTGTTCAGCGGGTAGAGGAAGTGCACCAGGCCCGCTTCCTGAGTCAGGAGCTGCGTGTAGCTGATCTGCACCCGCCGTTCGCCGTGGGGCGGGATGGGGAAGACCTGCGCTTGGAACGCGTTGCGCCCCACGTACTCCAGCAGGGCGGGGTCGCGGTTGCGCCGCACGATGCTCTCGTAGATTTCGCGGGCCTCTTCCTTGTCCAGGATGCGCCCCTCCAGGCGCTCGCCGTCCACGTAGAGCGAGAAGTCGGAGATGGCAGCGTCTTCCGGCAACGGGAAGACGTAGGTCGCCTCCAGCGCCACCTCCGAGTTGTTGACGAAGGCCTGGTCGACCTTCACTTGCGCCACCTGGTCCTGGATCTCGACCGTGACCCGGTGGTACTTCACCGGCAGGTAGGGCAGGATGACGTGGTCGGGGGGCGGATCGACGATGATGAGGCCATCCGCCCGCGCGCTCTGAACGGTGAGCAGGAGCCCCAGCACGGCCGCCAATACCGTCGCTATCGAAAGAAACCTTGCCATGTCCGCACCTCCGAGGGCCGGGCGATTTCCCCCTCCGCGCTCGATCCCTCTGCCCTACAGACGTCACGGAGGCGAGGAAAGTTCCCGGAGAACTAGATCGACCCCAGCCTGAAGGCTGGGGTCGATCGGAATCATCCCCCATGCCGCAGCCTTTAGGCTGCGGTGCTGAATGCCAACCGCCTGTCCTTGACGCACGCCGCTGCCCGCCCTAGAGTTGGGCTTTGGTGACCATGGCCATCTTTCTGGACTCGGCTGACCCCCAGCACGCCGCCGACGCCTTCCCTCTGGGCTTCCTGGCCGGCGTCACGACCAACCCAACCCTCCTGGCCGCCCAGGGATCCGACCCGCTGGAGACCATCCGCAAGGTCGCCCAGCGCTCCAGCGGCCTCATCTTCTACCAGCCGCTGGCCGAATCGGTCGAGGCGATGGAGGCGGAGATGCGGCGCGTGCATGGCTTCCTGGACGAGCGCCTGGTCGCCAAGATCCCCTGCTCGCCGGCCGGCTTCGAGCTCGTCACACGCCTCCGCGACGACATGCCCTGCGGCATGACCGCCGTCTTCTCCGCGGGGCAGGTCTACGCCGCCGCCTGCGCTGGCGTCCGCTACGCCCTGCCCTACCTTAACCGCATGACCCGCCTCGGCGGCGACGGCCCAGCGGTGGTGGAGCGCATGGTCCAGGTGGCCGCCGCCACCGACATCGAGCTGGTGGTGGCCAGCATCCGCAGCGTGGAGGAGATGGAGCGCGCCCTCCTGGCCGGCGCCGACCACGTCACTCTCCCCTTCGCCGTGATCCAGGAACTGATCGACCATCCCCTCTCGCGCCAGGCCATCGCCGATTTCGGGGCTGCCGCCAGGAAACTGAAGGGACGAAAGTAATGGCCGACCGCTGGGCCGCGCGCGCCCTGGAGCACGTCCGCCACCTGTCGCTGAACATCGGGCCGCGGGGCTCGACGACCCCCACCGAGGTGGAAGCCGCGGCCTATGCCTGGGGGGTGCTCGACCGCATCGAGCTTACGCCGCAGATGCAGCGCTTCCGTAGCGCCGTCTCGGCCTGGCGGCCCTTCGCGCTGGCCGCGACGTTGGGCCTGCTGGCCGTGGCCCTCTACCCGCTGGCCGGTCGAATCACCGCCGGCCTCGCCGCCGCCATCGTCGCCGTCACCCTCGTCTCGTCCTACCTGGAGATCAACTTCTGGCCGAACCCCCTGCGCTGGCTCCTACCCAAGCGGCCCAGCCAGAACGTCTGGGCCGTCCTCCCGGCCAGTGGGCAGACAGCCCAACGAGTCGTCGTCGTTGGCCACCTGGATTCGCACCGCACGCCTTTCATCTTCGGCTCGAAGACGCGGCTCAAGTTCTTCGGCGTGCTCGTGGCCCTAAGCCTCCTCAGCCTGGTGGCCCTGACGGGCCTCTATCTGGCGGGCGCCGTCATCCAGAAGGACATCCTCTACCCCATCTCCCTGGCGCCGGCCGTCTTTCTGGTCATCCTGCTCGTCGTCGCTGTCCAGGCCGACATGACGCCCTTCACCCACGGCGCCAACGACAACGCCACCGGCGCCGCGCTCGTCCTGGCCCTGGCCGAGCGTCTGAAGGAGGAGCCGCTGGCCAACACCGAGGTCTGGGCTCTGAACTCGGGCTGCGAGGAGGTGGGCCTCTACGGCGCCGCCGCCTTCGTGCGCGAGCACCGCGAGGCGCTGGCCGACACCTGCTTCATCACCATGGACAGCGTGGGCGGCGCGGGCACCGGCCCCTGCTTCATCACCCGCGAGGGCATGCTCAAGCCCTATCGCTCCGACCCCGGCCTCCTCGCGCTCTGCCGCGAGGTCGCCGCTCAGCGGCCGGATCTGGGCGCCTACGCGGGCGTGATGAAGCTCGGTTACACCGAAGGCGTAATCGGCGTCAAGAACGGCCTGCGCACCCTCACCTTCGTGAACCTGACCCCCACCGGCGAGCTGCCCCACTGGCACCAGCCGACCGACGTCTACGAGAACGTGGACCCCGGCGTCCTGTCCCGCACGGGCGAATTCCTCTGGGAGCTGCTACAACGGATCGATGGGCGGTAGGGTACAGTAGCCGCTGAACCGGTGGCTTGCGGATTGAGCGCCCCCGCTCCCATGGAGGTGACAGCGCGATGCCAAGGACCCGAAAGAGACGACCAGGTTTGAATGTGACCGGCTTCCTGTATCGCGCAGCCCGACTCTCGAACGACATGGGAACGATCGCCTCAGGGAAGCCATCACGCATCGCCCGCCGCGCCAAGAACAAGATCCTCGGCCGTATCCTCGCGCGCCTGGGCTTCTGGCGCTTTCTCTGGGGGAAGTAGACATGTCTACCTTTTCTACGTGTGAGAACAGTAGCCACATGGGAGAGGATGCCCGAGTCTTACTGCAAGCCGTTCACGCAATCGGGAAGGGGTGGTCTCAAGAGTTTCGGTCATTCCGCTATGAGCCCGCACGCTATGTTGGCAAGGGCATACCACCCGCACAACCCTCGGAAGTAATGCAGGCCGCCTTCCAAAATGAACTTGCGGCCAGACTGCCCCCTGAATGGTCAGTTCTCAGGGAGACTTTCCTCCTGTCAAGAAGGCGGCCCTATTCGCAATTTGGTCCGTACGATATCGAGGTCCGACACTGTGGGCGGCAGGTGGCGCTTCTGGAATTATCGTGCCGAGATACAGATGTGTGCCATGCCCTACACAATGGAGAGTTGAAGCTGCTTGGAAATTGCCACGGCATTGGAAAGTGGTCCAAGAAACCGTTTTCAGAACAGCCTGGCTTCACACCAGAGGGACTCGCTGGAGTCTGTAGTCAACTGCAAGCCATCCCCGTCCGCGGCCTTTTCTTCGTGAGTCAAAAGCCTTACCGGGCGCTGCAATGGGAGGAAGACGCGCTGTGGCACCCGACCCCAATAGTGGATCACTTCCAGTCGGCGCTGCTCCCCCACAAACCCAGGACAACGCTTGCGGAGGTTTTCCCTGAACTCGCGAAGGCCGGCCTTCACTGCTGGTTCTACTCTGCCGGCACCGAAGAGACCCGAGAGCCGCCAGAGTATTTCCCCGCACAGGCATGACCTCCTCCAGCAAGCCCCGAAAAGCTCCTAAACACCACCCCCTCCGTCTGCTAAGATAGAACTGAGAGTACGGTCCCGATCTTCCCAGCATAGGAGAGGTTCCCATGAATCCCCAACGGGCGATGGTCATCGTCGCCCACCCTGACGACGCCGAGTTCCTGGCCGGCGGCTCCGTCGCCCTCTGGACGCAGAACAGCACCGTCGTGACCTACGTCATCGTGACCAACGGCGACAAGGGCACCGACGACCCCAACCTGACCAGCGAGGAGCTGGCCACCATCCGCGAGGACGAGCAGCGACGCGCCGCCGAACGCCTCGGCGTGGCCCAGGTGCTCTTCCTGGGCTACCCCGACAGCATGCTCCAGCCCACCCTCGACGTGCGGCGCGACATCGTGCGGGTCATCCGGCAGCACCGCCCGAACATCGTCGTCACCTTCGACCCCACCAATCGCATCATCGCCGCCAACTACCTGAACCACCCCGACCATCGGGCCGCCGGCGACGCCGCCCTGGACGCCGTCTTCCCCGCTGCCCGCGACCGCCTCACCTTCCCCGAGCTCTTCGCGGAGGAAGGCCTGGCCCCCCACAAGGTGGAGGAGCTCTGGATGGGCGCCCCTCACGAGCCCAACCATTGGGTGGACATCGAGCCGGTTCTGAAGGACAAGATCGAAGCGCTGCGTCTGCACCACAGCCAACTCGACGATATGCCGCTGGAGGAGTTCATTCCGGCGATGGCGAAGATGGTGGCCGAGGGCAGCGATTACACCTACGCCGAGTCCTTCCGCCGCCTGGTGCTGACCTAGTCTGTCATTCCGAGCGCAGCGAGGAATCTGGGGCAGGGCGGCGCAATACTACGTCCTGCTCATAGCTTAGAACCGCAACGGATAGGGCTTGAGCGAATGGCGAAATGCCCCAGCCCAGACCCTTCGCTTCGCTCAGGGTGACAGTGACTATTGGCCGGTCGAAGGGTCCGACCGCTGCCCCTCCCCCTGCGCCCGACGCCGCTCGCGCAGCAGCGCGATGATGGGCGAAGGCTCGGCCGGCTGCCACTCAGTCTTCCAGCGCTCGAAGTCCGGCCACTCGTAGGGCAGGTGCTCCACCGTGCCCGGCCCCGGCGCGTCCCGCAGCACCCGTAGCGCGTCGCCGATGACCCTCATCTGCTCATCACGGTCGCCAGCGTGGCCCAGCGGGTGCCCGAAGGGAAAGGCCACGCCGACTGCCCGCGCCACACCCATCGCCTCAGCGAAGTAGGGCATCATGGTCACGATCACGGTACTGATCCCGGCCGCCTCCATCACACGCGCCAGCACGGGCACGTTGCGACAGCAGTCCGGTCAGGTCGGTGTGAGGAAGGCGGCGTCCACGCCCTCCTCCTTCATGCGGGCCGCCACCTCCGGCCCGTAGCGCTTCTCCCACGCGGAGTTGTCCATCTGGAAGCCCATGAACGAATAGTTGCCCGGCGCCAGGGAGCCGATCTTGCCGGCCGCCTCCAGCTCCAGGAAACGCTGCACGGGTAGAGCGACGTTCATATCGGCCAGCAGGTCGGCGGGGTTGATGTGCAGGTGGGCCACGCCGATCTGTTCTTGCTTCGCGTCGCGCGGGATGACGCGATACGTGGGATCGCCCCAGAAGGGGTTACGCCGCTCGCCGTCCAGATCGAAAGACGGGTCGCGGTCCTTCATGTAGAGGCCGGCGGTCGTCACCAGCGCGAAGCGGCATCGCTCGATGGGCTTGGCCAGAGGTGCCCAGGGAATGGGGTCCGCCTTCTGCAGCGATAGCCCCCTGTAGTAAGCGCCGATGGCGCCCGGCAGCCAGCGGAAGCTATCAACGGCCATGTTAGCTCTCCTCGTCCCATCGTTAGGCACTCCGCGAAGGCGTGGTCTCCGATTCTGTCATTCTGAGTCCGCTGGAGGCGGACGAAGAATCTGGGGTGGAGGGGCGGCAAGCCCACCTCCTTCAGACCCTTCGCTTCGCTCAGGGTGACAACCACTGGTTGGCGGAAGTGCGCGGCCTTCTTCCTCATTGACTGCGCTCTCTTTCGCCTTCGGGAGCCTGACCAGGCTCCTTGGGAAGCGCTCAGCAACCGGGCTGGCCGAGATTCCCGCAGCAGCTCCGGCGCGTTCGGATCTTCGTCCAGTTGTTGGCCAGGGCCATGCGTAGCTTCGTCCAGGGCGGCAACGGCCCCCGCCAGTTGGTGAATACTGCGCGCAGGCTGGGGGTCCTTCTCCTGGCCATCGCTTCTCCCTAGCCCAGCGCCTCGAGGTCCGTCTCCGGCCGGTGGCCGTTGGAGCGGGCGCAGACGTGGCCCTCCGGGTCGATGGGCGCCAGGCAGAGGTGACAGATGGGACGGCCCGCGGCGACGACGCCCTCGATCATCGCCACCAGGTCCCGGCACTGGGCGGGCGAGGCGCGACAGGACAAGACCGCCTCGGCCTGCTCCGATTCCTGCTGCTCTGATTCCGTCTCCTCCTCGGGATCCTCTTCGGATTCGACATCGTAGGCGAAGAGGACGATGCTCTCGTCCGCGTGATCGAGGCCCAAGCCCAGGTGGCCGACCTTGAAGTCCAGCGATGGCTTCTCCGGGAAAGCCGAAAGCGGGTTGGCCACCGCGCCGGCCGCGGGGATGTACTCCGGCTGGCCCATCTGCACCAGCAGGCGCATAAGGGCCAGGGCCAGGGCCTGGAGCTGCTCCTTCTCCAGCCAAGCCGATGCGGTGCGCCCGCCGCTGCTGATGCGCAGGCGGAAGGTGCGCTGGCCGGGCGTACCGATGGCCTCCGCCTCCAGGTTGCTCACCATACCGAAGTCCAGCAAGACGGCCCCTCCTTTGGCACATCCCAGTCTACAGCAAGAGGGCAAGTGGAGGCACCACGCAGGCGAGCCCTGAAGGCGATTGCAGTCTGCGGGATAAATCCCGCGGCTTCGGGGAAAGCTGCTCCCGCCTGCCAGCAGGCAGGGGTTTCTCCGCCGAGGAGGCGGCGTCCGCAATGGCGAACAAGCCGCATGTTCATGCCCCAGCCTTGTGCTCATGAACAAAGTAGTAGCGCTTTTCGTTGGGGCGCCCCTCGCGGGCGCCCGCCTGCGGCGGCGGGCAGGGGCGAGCCCTGCCCCTACGTTTCCTGCGTCACCAATTGGTCAATGCCCGTCAGGCTGGGGTGAAGGTTCAGTCCCCTGAACCGCGGTTGACAACACCGCAGGCGCAGGCAAATATGAAGATGCCAACCGCCGGCCAGGAGGAGGACACGTCCGATGCAACTCGACCAGCTCACCGGCCTCACCATCGCCGAGGCCGCCCGCGCCTTCCGCACCCGAGAGCTATCGCCGGTGGAGCTGACCCGCGCCTGCCTGCGGCGCATCGAGGCCCTGGACGCCAAGCTCAACGCCTTCGTCACCATCCTGCCGGAGCGGGCGCTGGCCGAGGCCCAGGAGGCCGAAGACCGCCTGGCCGCGGGCCGGGCGCGGGGGCCGCTGGACGGTGTCCCTTTCGCCCTCAAAGACCTGTTCGAGACCGCGGGCGTCCGCACGACCGCCGGCGCCAAGATCCTCGCCGACTACGTGCCCCAGCGCGACGCCGCCTGTGTCCGCCGCCTGAACGAGGCGGGTGTGGCGCTGCTTGGCAAGCTGAACATGCACGAGTGGGCCTACGGTGCCACCACAGCCGTCTCCCACTTTGGGCCCTGCCACAACCCCTGGGACCTGGACCGCATAACCGGCGGCTCCAGCGGCGGCTCCGCGGCGGCCCTGGCCGCTTCCCTTTGCCTGGGCTCCCTGGGCTCCGACACCGGCGGCTCCATCCGCATGCCGGCATCTCTGTCGGGTGTCGTCGGCCTCAAGCCCACCTACGGCCGCGTGAGCAAGCGGGGCGTCATCCCCCTAGCCGAGTCGCTGGACACCGCCGGCCCCATGGCCCGCAGCGTCGAGGACGCCGCCCTTATCCTGCAAGCGATCGCCGGCCACGACCCCGACGACCCTACGACCAGCGACCGTCCGGTGCCGGACTACGCGGCGGCCCTGAAGGGCGATGTCCGCGGCCTGCGCGTTGGCGTGCCTCGCCAGGACGCGTTCCCCAACGCGACCGAGGATGTCGTACGGGGAATCGAGGAGGCGCTGCGGACGCTGGCGGGCCTGGGCGCCATCCTGCTGGACGTGGCGGCTCCCTGGCTCCTGGAGGCGGTGGTCATCTGGCCCAAGATCGCCGGGCCGGAAGCCGCCTACTACCATCGCCAGAACCTGGAGCAGCGTCCCCAGGATATCGCCGAGCCGGTGCGAAACCGTCTGCTGGCCGGCCGGAACGTCCTGGCGGTGGACTACCTGCGGGGGCTGGAGACGCAGCGCCGGATCAAGGACGAGGTGGCCCGTCTGTTCGAGGATATCGACCTGCTGGTGACGCCCGCCACGCCTGCCACCGCCACCCTCATAGCGGACGAACTGGCGGCCACCGGCCGCGAGTCGCACATCCACCGCTTCACGGCGCCGTTCAACATCACCGGTCAGCCGGCCATCTCCCTGCCCTGCGGCTTCGACCCTCAGGGCCTGCCCATCGGCCTCCAGATCATCGGTCGGCCGTGGGAGGAGGAGACGGTGCTGCGCGCGGCCCACGCGTACGAACAGGCCACGGAGTGGCACCGCCGCCGGTCACCGCTGCGGTAGGCCGCGAGAGGATTCGCATCGCCGCCGAGGGATTGGCCCAAGCCAGTTCGTAGCTGCAGGGCTTCAGCCCTGCCGGCCCGTCAACGGGCACGAAGAACGGATAAGGGGACGGCGCGCAGCCATCCCCTTATCCGTTGGCAACTATCCCTTAGCTGTAGAGATGCATCGTGCCTAGGCTAAGGCGCGATGCGAACGCCGCCCATGATATCCTAGAACTCCCCAACGAAGGATTCGACGACGCCAGAGACTTGGTTCGTCATGCGTTGAAGCGTGGGGATCACTGGCAGGCGCGACACGGCCTCACAAGTGTTGCCGAATCTTATGCCAGGGGTGACTGTGACATCCACCTCCATCTCCGGTTCAACAAGCTTCATAGTGGCAAGATCGAGGCGATAGATACCTCCCTGGCCAGGCTGGTTAGGTGGTGGCTCCGTAACCCAACCGATCTTTGCATTCGTGCGCAGCGTCATCCTGCGGTTGAAGTGAACATGCCCAGCGAAACCACTGAAGGTCACGGATACTGCAGTAGGAGTCAGAACTGTGACGAGGCGGTGTTTGTCGGTATTGTTCAGCTCGTTAAGAAGTACAAGGGGGCTGTGCCGACCCCCGTTCCCTCTCTTGTATGGCTGAAATCGCTCGAAGCGTGTCCAAAGGTGGCTAGGGATACTTTGGAGACATCCCCGCCGCTTCACCTCCTTGCAGGGGTCGAAAGCGGGGTAAGTCCTATCTCCGACTTTCTTGGCGAGACATTTGTCGAGGCAGATTGGGAAACTGGTGTAGAAAGAAGGAGAATTCGGCCCCAAGAGGGCAACCTGCCATGTGAGGCCGTCGAGGGCAGAACGCAAGTCGTGCGCGATCTCCCCGATCACCACCGACCAATCGATTGGGAATTCTTGCGGCCCACTCTTGACTCGAAGAGGGTAATTGCCAGCCTTAGACTTATGCTCGGCTTCGCGGATTTCATAGAGGTTGTCCCTGAAGAACCCCTGAACGCTCTGTTGGAGAGTTATGATTTGGCGGTTTGCCCGCTCGATCTTGGCTCTTGGCCCATCCAGAGGATGCATGATGCATGCGCCCGCCATCCGTGATCCGTTCCCTATCCGTTGACAGACTATCCTCCCGCTACCGGCGGGAAGATGGCGATCTCGTCCTGGGGTTGGACGGGGGTGTCCAGGCCGTTCAGGTGGCGGATGTCGCGGCCGTTGACGAACACCGCCACGTATTGGGGCACGCTTCCGTTCTCGTCCAGAACCTTGCCGGCCAGCTTGGGACGCAGCGCTGTCAGCCGCCGCAGCAGCTCGCCGATAAGAGCGCCCGCCGGCAGGTCTACGTTGAAGTCGCGCTGACCGGCCGCCTCCCGGAGGGCTGCATAGAGCCGCACAGCCACCATCGCTAGATGATCGCCAGCTCCTTCAGCTTCGCCTCGGGGACGACGCCGTTCACCCAGCCGCGCAGAGCGTAGTACTCGTTGAGCATCAGGTCCAGCTCGCAGACGTGCCCCTTGGAGCCCGGAGCGTTGGACGGTTCCTTCAGGAAGCGGTCGGGTAGGGTGTCCGAGCCCTCGCCGAGACCGGCGAGGTTGTTGTAGTAGCGCTCCAGGTTGTAGATCCGCTCGCCGATCTTCAGCAGCTCGGCCGAGGTCATGGGGATGCCCACGACAGCCGAGTACTGGGCGGCATAGTGGTCCGCGTCTTCGGCGAAGGCCGAGAACTTGCACATATCGAAGGAGTCGGACACGGCGTGCAGGTCCTGAAGCAGCTTGAGCAGGGCTCCCTTGCCCTCCCAGGCCAGGGGGTCTGTCTTGCCGCCCACGCCCAAGACCTCGCTGGCCGGCGAGTAGCCGCGCAGATGGCAGGCGCCGCGGTTGCTGGTGGCGTAGCCCAAGCCCATGCCCTTCATCCCGCGCGGGTCATAGGCGGCGATGGCCTGCCCCTTGACCGTCATGGCCATGCTAGCGTCGCCGAACTTGGCGGCCGCCCGCGCCGTTCCCTCGGCCAGGGTGTCGCCGATGCCCTGGCGCAGGCCGGTCTTGTGCACCAGCTCCACCATCTTGTCGGTATCGCCCCAGGAGATCCGCTCCTTGATCAGCTCCTTCTCGCTGGCCTCCATTGACATCGACAGGACGTGCCCCATCTCGATGGTGTCCAGGCCGTAGTCGTTGCACAGGTCGATAAGATAGGCGATGGAGTGGATGTCGGCGTTCAAGCAATTGGCGCCCAGGGACCAGGCCGATTCGTACTCCACGCTCTCCATGTGAACATGAAACTTCCCGGCTGCGGTCTCCACTTCCTTCTTGCAGGCCACCGGGCAGGCGTGACATGTGGGGTTATCCACCAGGATCGTCTCGTTCACGTGCTCGCCGCTGGTGTCGAAGGCCCGGTCGAACGCGGTGAACTGGGAGTTCTTCGTGGGCAGGGCTCCGAGAGTGTTGGATATGTTCATTAGCACGTTGGTGCCGAACACCGATAGCCCACCCTTGCGCGGGCCCGTGACCGAGCTCTCGTTGATGGCCGCGAGGGCCTCCTTGTGGGCCACCTTGAAAGCGTCGCGGTTCTTTGGCTGGGGCATCTTCTTCTTGGCCTTGATGACCAGCGCTTTCAGGTTCTTGCTGCCGCCCACGGCCCCGGTGCCGCCGCGCCCCGACGCCCGATCGTTTTCGTTGATCCAGCCGGCGAAGCGGGCCAGCTTTTCGCCCCCTTGACCGATGGAGATCACGCTCACGTCCTCGCCGTGGCGGGCCAGGAGGGTCTTAACGGTCTCGTGGGCGCCCTTGCCCCACAAGTCCGAGGCGTCTCGCAGCTCCACCTTCCCGTCTTCCACGTAAGCGTAGACCGGCTTCGGCGCCTTCCCCTTGACGACCAGCCCGTCCAAGCCGGCCCAGCGCAGGCGCGCGCCCGACCAGCCGCCGTGATGGGAATCGGTGACGCCGCCGGTCAGGGGTGACTTGGTCACCACAGCCATCCGGCCGCTCATGGTGACGTTGGTCCCGCTGAGAGGGCCAACCAGGAAACAGAGAATGTTGTCCGGCGAAAGAGGGTCGACGGTCGGGCCATTATCGAAGACGAACTTGACGCCTAGCCCGCGCGCACCGATGTACTTGCGGGCATCCTCCTCACTGATCCCCTCGTACTTGATAGTGCCGCTGCCCAGGTCGATGCGCGCGATGCGGTCAGCGTACCCACCCAGTTCCATCGCCCCGCTCCTTTCTGCGCGACTACCGCGGCTCCCGCCCGAATTTCCGCCATGCTATTCTCGCTCAGGCCGTCAGGCCTGACAAGCACCGAAACGCGCCAAATTGGATGGCGGCAACCCGCCAGGCAGAAAATCCCTTCCTCGGGGTTATTGACAACGGCCGCCAGTTGGGGCAGAATCGGCCCGCCGCCCTGTTGGAGAGTTGCCCTCATGGCCCTCGCGACCCCCGGTTTGCGTTTCCGCCAGACGATGGCCGGCTACATGAGTCCCGCCGGCAGCTTTCGCTCAGGCTATCGCTGGGGCAAGGTGGCCGGCGGCGACGTGCGCTTCACCGCCACCATCGCCATCGCCGACCTGGACGAGTTCTTCCAAGACCCAGAGCACCAAGCGCTTCTCACCGCCCGCCTGGACTACGCCGGCCTGGGATCGGGCCTCCCCGTGAAGCGCGGCCGCTTCCACCTGCTGTGCCGTCGCCAGGGCCAGACACGAATTCTCTACTACCTACCCTTCATCTGCAGTGACCAGCCCTATCTCCTATTCGGCCAGCAGGTCGTCGGCGATCGGCCCGGCCTCCACCTCTGGCGCGACCTGACGTCCCTCTACACCCAGCTCCTGCGCACCGACGAATCGGGCCGGGCGACGGGCGAGCCTCTGGCCAAAGGGATTCTCACGATAGGCCTGCCGTCGGCCCTGCGACAACTCTCCACCTTTCGCACGCCCGGCGCCGGCGGCTCTCTGGGAGCGGCCCGGCTCTACGCGCGCTTCCTGACCGGCTGCGCGCGAGAGCTAGCCGAAACCTATTGGCCACACTCGACGAACCGGCGCTCCGTCTCTCTCCCTCATTCGCCCACAGAGACGCCCGTTCCCGCTCCGGCGGCGCCGCCGGGGCCCGCCGAAGCCTTGCCCGGCGACCACGTCTGCTTCGAGGCGCTGGAGGAAGGGCTGGACTTGGGCTCCCTCGAGTATGTCCTGGACGAGGAGCGGGTCCAGCGCTACCTGGCGGCAACCGGCGCCGACCACCCCCGCTACTCGCCCGAAGCCGGGGACCGGCGTATCGCCCCGCCGGCCATCCTCGCCTCCGACGTCCTCAAGGTGACCGGCAACCGCTACCGCATCCCAGGCGGCATCCACGTCGGGCAGCGGCTGGAATTGTCGAACCCGCCCACGATCGGCAAGCGCATAGTCGTGCGCGGGCGGCTGGCGGAGAAGTTCCGCCACAAGGGCCGGCCCTTCTTAGCCCTGGAATCGACCAGCGAGGACGAGGATGGCCGTCTTCTCCTACGCAGCCGCGCGGTCATCCTGCTGAGCCTGGAGCGACAGTCCGACGACGGCCGCGTCGAGGTCAGCGGCCCCGCCGAAAGCCGCCGCTTCAGACAGCCCTCCGGCGAACCGCTGCCGCCGATTGTGCGCCTGGTCAACCACGAGAACATGATCCTCTTCGAGGACGAAGGTCGGGTCAGCATCCACACCGACGATGACTTCGCCCGCGCCCATGCCCTCCCCGCCGCCATCGCGGCCGGCAACCACACCCTCAGCTTCATCGCCGAACTGCTGCACGACGCCTTCGGCGACGACTACCTGCACGACAGCGTCCTGGATGTGCGCTTCGTCGCGCCCGTCTTCGCCGGCGACCGGGTGCGCGCCGGCGGCGCGGTAACCCAGCGCCAGCCCGCGCCCGTCGGCCAGCGCCTCACGATCGCCGTCTGGTGCGAGAATCAGCGCGGCCGCCTGGTGGCCACGGGCACGGCGCAGGTGACGCTGCATCCCACATGAGCCATCCGCAACGCAGAGCAACCGCTCGTTGACTCCCAGCAGGCACATATAGAGTTCGGGCTCGGCCTTGCCCTCGATCAACCTATCCCGTAAACTGATCGAAGTGTGAATCGCCAGCTGGAGCCACCCCCAGATACCCCATTTACGTCCTCCGACACAGCGAAAGGACCTCCTATGCAAGCACAAAACACTAAGAAGAGCCAAGAAGCGCAGGCCTCCCCCGCCGACGGCACCATCATTCGCGCCATCGATGTCGTAAAGACCTATGACACCGGCTATGCCCAGGTGCCGGCCCTGCGCGGCGTTTCGCTGGCCGTCGAGAAGGGGGAGATGGTGGCCATCATGGGCCCTTCCGGTTGCGGCAAGACCACCCTCCTGAACTGTCTCAGCGGCCTGGACGACGTCAACTCGGGCCAGATCATAATCGCCGGAACTGACATAGCCACCCTGCCCGACGGCGCGAAGACTGAGTACCGCGCCCGCAACATGGGTTTCATCTTCCAGGTCTACGACCTCCTGCCGATTCTCTCCACGGTGGAGAACGCCGAGCTGCCGCTGCTGGTGTCTGGGGTCTCCGCCCGCGAGGCCCGACAGAGAGCCATGACCGCCCTGGAGCTGGTGCACTTGGCGGAGTGGGCGAGGCATCGCCCAGCCGAGCTGTCCGGCGGTCAGCGTCAGCGGGTCGCCGTGGCGCGCGCCCTCGCCAACGAACCCGCCATCATCTGGGCCGACGAGCCCACCGGCGCCCTGGACAGCACCAACGCCGAGGAGATCATGTCCCTCCTCCGACAGGTCAACCAGCAGAACGGGCAGACCATCGTCATGGTCACCCATGATGCCCGCATGGCGGCCCACGCCGCACGCATCGTCTACATGGTGGACGGCCTGATTGTAGACGAGAAGCGCGCCGACCGCGCCGCGCCCTCCCGGGACGCCTCGCCCGCCGAGAGCTAGAAAGGCCCGTCATGAACAGCCTGTTCGGCATACCCATGAACTCCATCATGGCGGTCCTCCTGGTGGGCCTCGGCGTGTCCCTGGCAGTGGTGGGGTATGTGGTTCTGCGCAACCGCATCATGTTCAAGATGGGCGTGCGGAACATCCCTCGCCGCGTAGCCCAGTCGGTGCTGATCGTCATCGGGCTCATGCTCAGCACCCTCATCATCTCCGCCGCCCTCACCACCGGCGACACAGTGAACCACAGCGTCACCAAGCTGGCGTACGACTGGCTGGGTCACATCGACGTGACGGTGATGTTCGACGCCGATCAGTCCACGGTGGCCACGGAGAAAGCGGTGGTCCCCGAAGCCGCGGTGACGGAGCTGGAGGCGGCCCTGGCCAACGACCCCGACGTGGACGGCATCCTCCCCGCTATCCTTGAGCCGGTGCCCGTCATCAACCAGCGCACCAAACTCAGCAGCCCTGCTGCCACCATTGTCGGCGTCGACACCAGCCGCATGGACGGCTTCCCGGATATCGTCACCCGCGACGGGCGCCCGGTCGATATGGCCGCCCTAGCCGACGACCAGATCTACCTCAACGAGAAGGGAGCCGACGAGCTCGACGCTCGCCCCGGCGACACGGTGACTATCTACGCCGAGAACTTTCCCTACACCTTCACCGTGATGGACATCGTCAAGAACACCGTCCTGACCGGCGGCATCAATCTCACCCAGGGCCATGGCGGCAACATGACCTCCGAGGGCATGGTCACCCGCCTGGACGTGGTCCAGGATCTCTTCGGCCGCCAGGGCGAACTGGATGCCATCGGCATCTCCAACCGCGGGGGCGTCCGTGACGGCCTTGCCCTCAGCGACACCGTCGCCCAAAAGGTTGAAGGCGTTCTCAAGGCCGCCAAAATCCCCAACTTGGAGGTGATCAAGCAGAAGCAGGAGTTCGTGGACGACGCCGAGCTCATGGGCAACGTCATGACCACCATGTTCGTGGTCATGGGCCTCTTCTCCATCGCCGCCGGCATCCTCCTCATCTTCATGATCTTCGTGATGCTGGCCGCCGAGCGAAAGCCGGAGATGGGCATGACCCGGGCGCTGGGCGCAAAGCGGGGCCAGCTAATCCAGACCTTTCTCTCGGAGGGGATGGTCTACAACCTGGGCTCGGCCCTGGTGGGCGCGGCCCTTGGGGTGCTGGTGGCGCTGGGCATGACCCGTATCATGGCGTCCCTCTTCAGCCAATTCGGAGTTTCCATCGAACCTTACGTCACCCCCCGCAGCCTCATCATCGCTTACAGCCTCGGCGTGGTGGTTACGTTCATCACCGTCATCTTCTCGTCCTGGCGGGTCAGCCGTTTGAACATCGTGCGGGCCATCCGAGACATCCCGGAGCCCACCTACCGTCGGGCCACGCTGCGATCGGTTATCTTCGGCGTCATCGGGATGTTGCTGGGCCTGCTGCTGGGCTGGGTCGGCATCGCCGTCGGGGTGCTCTTCCCTCACGCCCTGGGCGTGTCGCTCTTCCTCTTGAGTTCCATCCCCATCCTGCGGCGCCTGGCCCTCCCCGAGCGCCCGGTGTTCACCATCGTCGGCCTGGCCCTCCTGGGCTGGTGGGCGATGCCCCCCGTCCTCTACGAGGCGATCTACCCCCACATGGATTCCGACATCGAGATGTTCTTCCTCAGCGGCATCATGATGGTGACCGCCGCTACCTTCGTGATCGTCTACAACGCCGACCTCATCCTGCTGGGCGTGCAGCGCCTGGGCGGTCGTCTGGGCCGCATTCTGCCGGCAGTGCGCATCGCCGTCGCTTATCCCCTGGCCAACAAGTTCCGCACGGGCATGACGATGATCATGATCTCGCTCGTGGTCTTCGCAGTCGTCGTGATGTCGATCATGAACACCAGCTTCGGCCAGCTATTCCTGCGGGATGACTCTCGCGGCGGCTGGGACGTGGTGGTGACAGAGAACCCGAACAATCCGATTGGCGATCTAAAAGCCGCGCTGGAGCAGAGTCCCGGCGCGGCCGTGGACACCTCTCCCTTCAGCGCCGTGGGCGCTGTGCTCTTCCCCAGCCTCTTCACCGGATCGGAGGTACGCCAGGTTCAGAACGGCGCCACCAACGTGGGCTGGGACGAGCACCCCATTCTGGGCCTGGACGACGAATTTCTAGCGACGGCCAGCATCCCGCTTCAGACTCGAGCCCGAGGCTACGATAGCGATGCAGCCCTGTGGGAGGCCGTGCGCACCACGCCGGGCCTAGCGGTGATCGACGCCTTTGTCGTCGCCGGCGGCGGGGGCTTTGGACAGGAGCTCGAGTTCCAGCTGCAGGGAGTGAAGGACACCGACAAGGTCATGGACCCCATCACCTTAGAGATCCGCGATCCCGCCAGCAAGCGAACCGCCTCCGTGACGCTGATCGGCATCATCAACTACGGGGCGTCCAGCAACTTCCTCGGCATGTACCTGTCGGAGACGAGCTTCAAGGACGTCTTCGGCCCGCCCGACTTCTCCCGTTTCTTCATCAAGCTCCAACCGGGGACAAACTCCGGCCGGATGGCCAAGGCCATCGAGGCGGCGCTCGTCACCAAGGGGGCCCAGGCCGACTCCCTGAAGGACCTCATCCAGGAACAGCAGGCCACCTTCAACTCCTTCTTCTACCTCATCCAGGGATTCATGGGCATGGGCCTACTGGTGGGGATCGCCGCCGTGGGCGTCATCGCCTTCCGGTCGGTCGTGGAGCGCCGACAGGAGATCGGCATGCTGCGGGCCATCGGCTTCCAGCGGAGTTCGGTGGCCCTGGGCCTCTTGCTGGAGACCTCGTTCATCGCCATTCTGGGCATCGTCTCCGGCATCGGGTTGGCCCTCCTGCTTTGCTTCAACCTCTTCGGCAGCGAGGAGATGAGCACCGTCGACCTGGCGCTCGTCATCCCCTGGTGGCAGGTCATCCTCGTCGCTGTGTTCGCCTACGGCGCCTCCTTCCTGATGACCGTCGTCCCCGCGCGCCAGGCATCGGGCATCGCCATCGCCGAGGCCTTGCGCTACGAATAGAAGGTCCAGGGATCAATATTCTGTCATTCTGTGTCCGCTGGAGGCGGACGAAGAATCTGGAGAGGGGACAGCACCCCCAGTTCCTCCAGACCCTTCGCCCGGTTTGCCTTGACCCTGATCCCGAACCTCTACCTACTTCTGCTCCCTATCGCGGGCTCCAGACATCATGCGCGCCACCATCGCCTTCATCTGCGGCCCGCAGCAGTCGGGCATGCCGCCGGCCATCATTTGCCGGCACATCTCCGGGAATCCCTGCGAGCTTTCGGCCTTCTCCTCCTTGCCCGCGTCTTCCTGAGTCTTGCTTGTGTCCTTGGTTGTCATCGTGTCCTCCTTTCGCCGCTAGACAACTTCTTTCACTACATACGGACGAGACGCGACGTCAAAGGGATACCTCCCTACCGGCAGACAAGCCTGCCACCCAGCCACCACCGATCGCATATAATGACGGCGAACAGAGGGCGCGCCATGAAGGCCGCAGAGACCGACTTCGATTCGCTTTACCGGACCCACTTCTCGGACGTGCACCGCTTCGTCTTCCAGCTCGTCCAGAACGCCTCCCTGGCCGATGAACTGACCCAGGACGCCTTCCTGAAGGCGTACGCGGCGTGGGGCTCCTATCGCGGCGACGCGCCCGAGCGCATCTGGCTACTGCGGATAGCCCGCAACACTTGCCTGGACTACTTGCGCAGCCCCCGTGCCCGCCAGGCTAAGGCACCGCCCCTGGACGAGAGCGGAGAGATATCCGCTATGCCCGACCGGGAGCCGCCCCTAACAGTGGAACAGGCGGCGCGCCAGGCACAGATGACGGAGTGCGTGCAAGAGTTCGTGGTGAGCCTGCCGGAAACCCTGCGGAGCCCCCTGATCCTTCACGACATGGAAGGCCTGACCAACGCCCAGATCGCGCAGGTGCTGGGCGTATCCCTCGAGGCGGCGAAGATGCGCCTCCATCGCGCGCGGGCGAGGCTGCGCGCCATGATGGAGGAGCGCTGCGATCTCTTTCGGGACGAGCGCAACGTGCTTTCCTGCCTACCCCTGGCTCCTGACCCCCTGACCCTTGACCCTAGTTGACAACCCAGCGGCCACGCGCCATGATGCCTGCGATGCCCGCATCGCCCAGTGAGAGCGATAGGAGGGAAACCATGGCCGTAGCCTATCCCGCCACCTTCGACGTGCCCGTCCGAGAAAAGGTCCCCCGAGATCAGGCCGTCCTGCACACCATCATCGCCATAGTGTTCTACTGGCTGGCAGGGGGAATCCTCGGCTTCTTGGCGTATATCGTCGCCCCCATCGTCATCGCCGTCCGGGTCAGTTCGAAGGGCGGCGAGAAGTTCATCCAGGAGGACGGGGCGGAGTTCGCCCGCTACGGCAAACTCCTCATGGCCATCTACGCCTATGTCTACTTCCTCGCGGATGAGGCGCCGGAGAAGGCCATCGAAAGCACCGTGAAGGTCGACTTCCAGCCCAGGGGCAAGCCCACCACACTCCATGCCTTGTTCACCCAGATCCTGCTCATCCCGCATGGCCTAGTCCTGGGGGTGCTGGGGCTGGCCTTCATCCTGATCATGCCCTGGACGATTATTGTCTCCCTGGCCAACGAGCAGTACCCCAAGCAGTTCTTCGAGTTCGTCTTGAAGTACTTGCGCTGGCAGACCCGGGTGACCGCCTACCTCTTCTCGCTGACCCAGGACTATCCCCCCTTCACCTGGGACTAGAGCTACGCTGGTGGCGGCCAGCCCGCGCGCGGTGGTAGCGCTGGCCGCCGCCATCCTGCTGGCGGCGGCCTGTGACGGCGGAGGCGGCGGCCCCGCGACCTTCGATGTGGCAGGCCAGCGCCCCGCTCTCACTATCATCGGGGCGCAGTCCAACGACGGGCTAAGCGCCGTCGCCGGCGGCGATATCAACGGCGACGGCCACGCCGACCTCGTCGTCACCGCCCCCACGGCCGACGGCCCCGACGACAGCCGGCCCGATGCGGGGGAAGCCTACGTCATACTCGGCCCACGCGGCGAGACCTTAGATTTGAGTCGAGACAAGCCGGACGTCACCGTCTTGGGGGCCGGCAGCGGCGACTTCCTGGGCTTCGCGGTAGGCGTCGGCGATGTCAACGGCGACGGCTTCGCCGACATCCTGCTGGGCGCTCCCCTCGCCGACGGGCCAGATGACCAGCGGCCCGACGCCGGCGAGGCGTATGTCATCTTCGGTGGGCCCGCCTTGCCGTCCGTGCTGGACCTCGCCCAGGAGGAGGCCGGCCTCACAGTCTTCGGCGCCGGCCCCGACGACCGTCTGGGTGCCGCCCTTGCCGCCGGTGATGCCAGCGGCGACGGCAGCGACGACATCCTCGTGGGCTCTTTCCTGGCCGATGGCCCGGACGACACACGCTACCAGGCGGGCGAGGCCTATCTGTTCCTCGGCTCGCCGCAGCTCTCGGGGAAGCGCGACGCGGCGCAGGGGGAATACGACCTGGCCCTGGTGGCCCAGGACCCCGACGACCAACTCGGCCATTACCTAGCGATGGGCGACCTGGACGGCGACCAACGGGACGACCTCGTCGTCTCCGCCTTCCGCGCCGACGGGCCCGGCAACGCGCGCTCGGACGGCGGCGAGGTCTACGTTCTCTTCCACGCCGCCGAGCTGAAGGGCGTGGTAGACCTGGCGCTGACCCGCCCCGACCTCACGGCCTACGGCGCTCGTGCCTTAGACGACTTCGGCGGAGCCGTGGCCGCCGCCGACCTGAACGGCGATGGCTTCGCGGACCTTACCGTCGGCGCCCCGCGCGCCGACGGGCCTGACCAGGCACGCGACGGCGCGGGCGAGGCCTACGTCTTTTTCGGCGGCCCTGGCCTGATCGGCTCGCGAGATGTGGCCCAGGGCCAGCAAAACGCCACGCTCCTCGGAGCCAGCCCCGGCGATCGCTTCGGCACGGCCCCGATGAGCGCCGACCTCGACGGGGATGGTCTGGCGGAGGTCATCGCCGGCGCCGAACGCGGCGACGGCCCCGATGAGCGCCGCCAGGAGGCGGGCGAGGTGTACGTGGTGCGCGCCTCAGCCGACCTACCGGCGATGCTGGACATGGCCGGCCGCTCCTACAGCGCCATCGTCCTTGGCGCGCGAGACGGCGACACGCTGGGCGCCTCGCTGGCGACAACGGACTGGGACGGCGACGGTCGCTCCGACCTGCTGATCAGCGCGCCCCTCGCCGACGGCCCCGGCGGCCGCAGCGACAGCGGCGCCGTCTACGTCATCCTCGGAGACAGCCTCAGGTAGAAACCCACCGCCACATTTGGCGAAGGGGCGCCCCCCGTGGGCGCCCACCGGGAGGGGCCCCCCGACGACCCCCGTCCCGGATCGCCTAGCGCCAGACGCCGGGGATGGCGGTCGAGCACTTCTGACAGCGACCGTCCGGCTGAAGGCGGTACTGATCGATCCGGTAGGCGAGCCGCTCCACCAGCAACTCGCCACAGGACGGGCAGTAGGTGTTCTCCATTCCTCGCACGCGGCCCGGCAGATTGCCGGCGTAGACGTAGCGCAGGCCGGCCTCTTTGCCGATGGTCGCTGCCCGCAACAGGGTCTGCGGCGAGGTGTTGTCCGGATCGGTCATCTTGTAGTCCTTGTGGTAGGCCGTCACGTGCCACGGAATGTCGCGCGAGACCGAGGCCAGGAAGTCGGCGGCCTGCCACAGCTCCTCGTCCGAGTCGTTGAAGCCGGGCACCACCAGGGTCACCACCTCCACCCAGAACCCCATCTCCACGGTCATGCGGATCGTCTCCAGCACATGCGAGAGCTGGCCCCCGAGTTGGTGGTAGCTCTTCTCGGACATCGACTTCAGGTCCACCTTGTAGCCGTCCAGCCACGGGCGCAGGTACTCCAGAACCTCGCGGGTGGCGTTGCCGTTGGAGACGTAGAGTGTCTTGAGCCCTTCCTCGCGCGCCAGGCGGAATACTTCCACCGCCCACTCGGAGGTGATCAGAGGCTCGTTGTAGGAACTGGCGATGGCCTGGGCGCCCGTCCCCAGGGCGATGTCCACCATCTCCCGCGCGGTCAAGAGCTCCGGCTCGATGCCGGCCTCGGGGTCGCGCAGCGTCTGCGATGTGAGCCAGTTCTGGCAGTAGGAGCAGTGGAAATCGCAGCCCAGCATCCCGAAGGTCAGCGTCGTGGAGCCGGGCAGGAAGTGGAAGAACGGCTTCTTCTCCGTCGGGTCGGCCTGGAGCGCCGCCACGTAGCCGGTGGGCACCATGAGCGTGCCGCCGCGGTTGAAGCGCACCTTGCAGACACCCCGCAGCCCGTCCGGGATTAGGCAGCGGTGGCCGCAGGCATAGCAGCGCACCTTATTGTCGGGCAAGCGCTCGTAGAACTCGCCCTCCTTGGTGTGGGCGTCGAGGATGTCGGACAGAGTCGTCGTGGCCATCGCTCCCCTCGCTCCCATTATAGCGCCGGCCTTTGTTGCGCCGCTCATGGTTCGACAGGCTCACCACGAGCGGAAGCCCACGAGCAGACTCAAGACCGCTCACCCTGAGCCTGTCGAAGGGCGAGCGGGGTGCGGAACCTATACAGCCCACCAGCCTCAATGTTAGTCCGCGACGCCGGGCCACCGCCATTGCCCTAAGACCGTCGCGTCTGCCACAATGCCTCCGGAAAACAACCGCAGCAGACTAGCCCCGTTGCAGCGCTTGAACGATTACGTCCTCGCCCTGGACCAAGGGACCACTAGCTCGCGGGCCATCCTGTTCGACCGCGAGGGCCGGGCCTTGGCCTCCGCCAGCCGGCCCATCCGGCAGATCTACCCCCGCAGCGGCTGGGTCGAGCACGACCCCCAGGAGATCTGGGAGACACAGCTGGAGGCAGCCCGCGAGACGCTGGCGGCGGCCGCCGTTCCCGCTTCCCGTCTGGCCGCGGTCGGAATCACCAACCAGCGGGAGACCACCATCCTCTGGGACCCCCGGACGGGACAGCCCCTGGCCAACGCCATCGTCTGGCAGTGCCGCCGCACAGCTCCCCTCTGCCAGGCGCTGAAGGAGCGCGCCCTCGAGCCCTGGTTCCGTGAGCGCACGGGGCTGGTCATCGACCCCTACTTCTCCGGCACGAAGGTCGCTTGGCTGCTGGACAACGTGCCCGGCGCCCGCGCCCGCGCCGAAGCCGGCGAGCTGCTGTTCGGGACGGTCGATTCCTGGCTCTTGTACCGCCTCACGGGTGGCCGTGTCCATGCCACCGACTACTCCAACGCGTCGCGCACCCTGATGTTCAACATCTCGCGCCTGGCCTGGGACGAGGACATCCTGCGCGAGCTGAGCGTGCCGCCGTCGCTGTTGCCGGCCGTCCTTCCCTCCTCCGGCGCCTTCGGCGAGACCGAGGCCTCGCTCCTGGGCGCCGCCGTGCCCATCGGCGGCATCGCCGGCGACCAGCAGGCCGCCCTCTTCGGCCAGGCCTGCTTCGCCGTCGGCACGGCCAAGAACACATACGGCACCGGCTGCTTCGTCCTCATGAACGCCGGCCACGATAGCCTGCCTTTGGGCTCGTCCGTGCTGACCACCGTCGCCTGGGGCCTGGGCGGCCGCGTGGTGTACGCGCTGGAGGGAAGCATCTTCATCGGCGGCGCGGCCGTGCAGTGGTTGCGCGACGGCCTGGGCCTCATCGCCACCGCCGCCGACAGCGAGGCCCTGGCCGCCAGCGTGCCCTCCAGCGATGGCCTCTACCTGGTGCCCGCTTTCGTCGGGCTCGGCGCCCCCCACTGGGACCCGCGGGCGCGCGGCCTCATCGTCGGCATCACTCGCGGCACCACCCGCGCCCACTTGGCGCGGGCCACCCTGGAGGCCATCGCCTTTCAGACCCGGGACGTCATCGAGGCCATGGAGGCCGAGTGCGGCGTGAGCCTGCCCGAGCTGCGCGTGGACGGCGGCGCCGCTGCCAACGACCTGCTGATGCAGATTCAGGCCGACATCCTGGGTCGGCCCGTGGTGCGGCCGGCGGTGACCGAGACTACCGCCCTGGGCGCGGCCTATCTGGCCGGCCTGGCGGTCGGCTTCTGGCAGAGCCAGGACGAGCTCAGCGCCAACTGGCGCGTGGACCGGCGCTTCGAGCCGCGCCTGCCGGCCGACCAACGCGAGGCGCTCTACGCCGGCTGGAAGCGCGCCGTCGAGCGGGCCAAGGGCTGGGCGAGCGAGTAACAATGCGCCCCTCGCTGAGGCAGGTGACCCCTGCTCCAGGCCTTCCCGCGCCTGGTGCGGCCCCTGCCCTTCCTCCGGAGCCTTAGGACTCGTATATCTAAATAGGGAATCATGCAAGATCAGCAGATGTTTGACGTGGCCATTATTGGCGCGGGAGTGACGGGAGCGTCCGTGGCGTGGGCGCTTGCTAAGTACGACCTACGCGTCGCGGTAATCGAAAAAGAAGCCGACGTGGCGATGGGTACGAGTAAAGCCAACTCGGGTATATTACACGCGGGATACGGGGCGCCCACCGATACTTTAAAAACTAAGTATAACGTCATGGCCAATCCGATGTTCGACAAGGTGTGCGCGGACTTAAAGGTCCCCTTCCATCGGTGCGGCACATTTGTCGTCGCGGTGCGAGACGACGAAATGGAGTACCTCAACAACTTGGTAGCGCAAGCGGCGCGAAACAAGGTGCCGGTGGAACTCATCACCGATTCTAAGCGCATACACGAGATGGAGCCGGAGTTGACTAGGAACGTCAAGGCCGTCATGTATGCTCCTACCGGGGGTATTGTCAGCCCTTATGAATTGAATATTCGTTTGTGCGAGTGCGCCGCGATGAACGGCACAACGTTTTTGTTGGATTCGCCGGTAGAGCGCATCGACACGCACGCCGATCGCTTTACTATCGAAACAGCGCGCGAACAGCTCGAGGCTCGGTATCTGGTCAACGCCGCGGGACTGTACTCCGACAAAGTAGAGCAGATGGTTGGGTTAAATACCTTCACCATTTCGGCATGGAAAGGCGAATACATTCTACTAGATGAGGGCGCGATTAGCCTCAATCATGTCTTGTTCCCTATTCCAACCAAACAAAGTAAAGGCATTCTCGTTGCCCCTACCACCCACGGCAACATCATCGTGGGTCCGAACAATATTCTTTGTGAAGACCGCGAGGATGTCGCCACTACGACCAGTGGCATTTGGGAAATCATCGAAGGCGGCGACAAGTTGGTGCCGAACCTGCCGCTGCGCAAAGTAATCCGGAACTTCGCGGGGCTACGCGCCAAGGCCGATTGCGATGACTTCATCGTCGGTCCTAGCAAAGTTCGGGGTTTTTTTAATGCGACCGGTATTCAATCTCCCGGTCTAAGCTCGTGCCTAGCTATCGGTGTCGATATCGCGCGTATGCTCGGCGAGGCGGGTTTGCCGCTCAAACCCAGTCAAAAATACCGGGGCGAAATCGCCGAAACGTTTCGCCTGCGCGAGACCGCGCCGGATAAAGTAGATAAGATTATCAAACAGGATCCGCGCGCAGGCCAGGTTGTGTGTCGGTGCGAAATGGTGTCGGAAAAGGAAATCGTGGAGGCGATCGAGCGCCCGGTGGGCGCGCGCACCCTCGACGGCATAAAAATGCGCGCTCGGGCCCAGATGGGACGGTGCCAAGGGGGGTTTTGCACTCCCAAGCTGATGAAGATCCTCGCGCGCGAGCTGAAAATACCCGCTGAGCAAGTTACGCTCAAGGGTGGAGACTCGCGTCTGTTGTTCGGACGGACCAAGGACCTTCCTTCGGAGGCTTGGTAGGAGTGAAGGAAGTTACCACGGACGTCGCGGTAATCGGTGGCGGGCCGAGCGGCCTCGCGGCGGCTCTCGAAGCTGCCAAAGACGGCGCGCGAGTTCTGATTTTAGAGCGGGATTTCGAGCTCGGCGGCATTTTACAGCAATGTATTCACAACGGGTTTGGACTCCGGTATTTCAAAGAGGAACTGACCGGACCCGAGTACGCGCAGCGCTTTATCAACCAACTCGCGGATACCAACATAGAAGTCCTGTGCGGGACGATGGTTATTGACCTTAAGCCAGATAAAAGTATCACCGCGGTCAACAAGAGCGACGGCGTGGTAATGATAGGAAGCCAGGCTGTCGTGTTGGCGATGGGGTGCCGCGAGCGTGCCCGAGGTGCCATCAACGTCCCGGGCGATCGTTGCGCTGGGATCTTTCCCGCTGGTCTTGCCCAACGCTTCGTAAACATGGAAGGCTATATGCCCGCAAAGTCCGCGGTGATCGTCGGCTCCGGGGACATCGGCATGATCATGGCCCGCCGTTTAACGCTGGAGGGGGCAAAAGTAAACGCCGTAGTAGAAGTGCTTCCGTATGCCGCGGGTCTGATCCGAAATCGCGTTCAATGTCTCGAAGACTACAATATCCCCTTATACTTGTGCCATACCGTGACCCATATTCACGGCAAGGACCGCGTACAAGGGGTCACCATTTCGCAAGTGGATGACAAATGGCGTCCCCTACCGGGCACCAGTCGCTACATCGAGTGCGACACGGTGTTGTTTTCCGTGGGGTTGATTCCGGAAAACGAGCTCTCGCAAAAAGCGGGAGTGGCGCTGTCATCTACCGGAGGCCCTGCGGTCAACGAGCTTTGCGAGACCTCGGTGCCCGGAATTTTCGCTGCCGGCAATGTACTTCAGGTGCACGATCTGGTGGATTGGGTAACGCTTGAGGCTCAACGGGCGGGCAACAACGCGGCGCAGTATGTCAAAAGCCTGAGCAAGGGCGCCACGGAGCGGGAACGTATCAAGGTTATCCCGGGAGATAACGTGGGATACGTGGTTCCGCAATTCGTCGATTATTTGACGACGGATACAAGGATTCAGTTTTCATTCCGCCCGAAAGCGCCGGACCAGAACGCGCAAACTCAGATCGAGTCAGGGGGCTCCGTGTTCTTTAAACGCAGGCACCCGCACGTGATTCCTAGCGAAATGATCAACGTGACTACGAAATTGGCCCCGTCGGCCGTAAAGAATAAAGAGATTACCGTGCGTATCGTTCCGCAGCCGCAGAAGGACGCGCAGTAGAATGACGCAAGAGAAGGTCGCCCATATTACCTGCATAATCTGTCCCAACGGATGCCAAATCACCGTTAGTGAGCGCCCGGGCAGCCCTCCCCAAATAGAAGGCTCTACCTGCAAGCGAGGCATGGAATATGCCGGTCAGGAATACCGCGAGCCAAAACGCATGCTTATTACTACTATGCGAGTCGATGGAGGGACGCTTGCGGTAATACCGGTTCGCTCGAATAAAGAACTACCCAAGCAGCGGATCTTCGACGCGGTTGAGCATGTCAGTCACATCGCGCTCCGGGCTCCGATAAAGATGGGAACCGTCGTTGTACCGAATCTACTTAATCTAGGCGTAGACGTTATAGCTTCTAGAGATATAAAGCGCGTTCCCTAGGTCCCTTATGACCTGGCTTTGGCTCGGTTTCGGCGTCCCAGTAATTACCCTTGCTCTCGATTGATCTAGGCGTGTTTCACCGCCATCCGCACCGTATCGCGCCCACCGGATAGGCCCAACGTAGCGGAGGCCTTCAGACCTCCACTCTGGCCGCAGACCTTTCGTACGTCCGAATGACCCGCGCCACGTCCGTTTGCCCGTTCGCCATACGTTGTCAGATTTGCTAGACTGGATGTCACCATGGCCAACCGCCAGCTGGTCCGCGAGCTCCAGGCCATCGTCGGCAAGCAGTACGTGCTCCACGCCCCGGAAGATCTCCTGGTCTACGAGTACGACGCCACCATCGAGCGCGGTCTGCCCGAGGTAGTGGTCCTGCCGACCACCGCCCAACAGGTAGCGGATGTGGTGAAGGTGGCGCGGCGCCACGACCTGCCGGTGGTGGCCCGCGGCGCTGGCACTGGGCTCAGCGGCGGCGCCATACCGGCCAGGGGCGGCGTCACCATCGCCATGACCCGCATGCGCCGCATCCTGGAGGTCGACGCCGAGAACCGGCTGGCCGTAGTGGAGCCGGGTGTCATCAACCTGGACATCAGCAAGGCGGTGGCCTCCCACGGCCTCTACTACGCCGCTGACCCCTCCAGCCAGAAGACCTGCACCATCGGCGGCAACGTGGCCGAGAACGCCGGCGGCCCTCACTGCCTGGCCTACGGCGTCACCCAGAACCACATCCTCGGCCTGGAGGTCGTGCTGGCCGATGGCAGCATCGTCTGGCTGGGCGGCAAGACCGCCGACCACCCCGGCTACGACCTGCGCGGCGTGGTCATCGGCTCCGAAGGTACCCTGGCCATCGTCACCAAGATCATCGTGCGCCTCTCGCCCCTCCCGCCGGCCACCGTCGCGCTCCTCGCCATCTTCGACCAGGTCGATCAGGCCAGCCAGGCCGTCTCCACCATCATCGGCCAGGGCATCCTGCCCGCCGCCCTGGAGATGATGGACAAGGCGACCATGGAGGCGGTGGAAGCGGCCGTTCACGCCGGCTACCCGCCCGACGCCGGCGCCGTCCTCCTCATCGAGGTTGACGGGCTCGAGGAATCCCTCGGCCCCCAGGCGGAGCAGATCGAGGCCGTCTGCCGCGAGCTGGGAGCGGGCGAGGTGCGCGTCGGCTTCTCGGCCCAGGACCGCGAGCGCCTCTGGGCGGGGCGCAAGGGGGCGCTCGGGGCGCTCGGACGCCTGGCGCCGAGCTACTACATCCTGGACGGCACCGTCCCCCGCACGCAGTTGCCGTACGTCCTCCGGGGCGTGTACGAAGTGGGCGAGAAGTACGGTCTCCGCATCGCCAACGTCTTCCACGCCGGCGACGGCAATCTCCATCCCAATATCCTTTTCGACGAAGCCGAGCCCGGCCAGTTGCAGAAGGTGGTGGCCGCCGGCGCCGAGATCCTCCGCCTCTGCGTGGAGGCCGGCGGCACGATCACCGGCGAGCACGGCGTCGGTATGGAGAAACGCGAGTTCATGCGCTGGGTCTTCTCGGACGACGACTTGGAGGCCCAGAGCCGCATCAAGATTGCTTTCGGCGCCGGCGACGCCTTCAACCCAGAAAAGATCTTCCCCGCGGCCGCCGGGCACGCCGACGTCGCCTCAGGCCAGCGGGCTGTCATCCAGTCCCTGGGCCCCGACGCCTACATCTAGGGGACAAACGAGTTGGTTAAGCAGACCGTCCTCCACAGCGAGCTGGAGTCCATCCTGGGCCCCGAGCGCGTATTCGCCCACGACGAGGCCGCAAGCTACGCCGTCGATGGCATCGTGCCCCAGGCGGTGGCTCTTCCGAGCACGGTGGACGAAGTGGCGAAGGTGATGCGCGTGGCGCGCCGCGAGGGCGCGGCCGTCATTCCTTGGGGCGGAGGCACCGCCATGGGCCTGGGCAACCTCCCCCGCCGGTACGATATCGCCCTCAGCCTCTCTCGCCTCAACGCTGTGGTGGAGCACGAGCCCGCCGACCTGACGGCCACCGTCCTGGCGGGCAGGACCCTGGCCGATTTCCAGGCCCACCTAGCCTCGGCCGGCCAGTTCCTTCCCCTCGACCCGCCCTCTCCCGCCGAGGCCACCATCGGCGGCATCCTGGCTGCCAACGCCTCCGGCCCCTCGCGCCACGCTCACGGCACTGCCCGCGATCTGCTCCTGGGCCTGCGCTTTGTGCAGGCCGACGGGCGGGTCATCAAGGCCGGCGGCCGGGTGGTAAAGAACGTGGCCGGCTACGACATGTGCCGCCTGCTTATCGGCTCGCTCGGCACCCTCGGCGTCATCGTGGAGGCCTGCTTTCGGCTTACGCCTCTGCCCAAGGCCTACGCGACGCTGGCCATCACCGTTCCCTCGGCTCAGGAGGCGTATCGTCTGGCGTGTCAGGCTGCCCCTCTCAGCCTGCGGGCGGTGGAACTGCTGAACGCGACCGCCGCCCGCGACCTGGACGGCCTGCCACTCGCGCCCAACGGCGGCTTTGTCCTGCTGCTGGCCACGGCTGGGCCGGCGGCAGCAGTGGAACGCACCCGCGAGGGCATCGCCGCCCTCTGCACGCCCATCTTCATCGAGGGCGCCGCAGCCGGCCTGTGGCAGGCCGTTGGTCAGATAACCCAGCCGCCGACGGGCGGCATCGTTGCCAAAGCCTCCGTCCTGCCGTCCCGCGCGCCGGAGCTGATCGAGCGTATCGAGGCCATCGGCCGGGAAGCGTTGCGTCTGCCGCGCATCGTTTGCCACGTCACGGCCGGCATCGCATACAGCGCTTGGCCGGCCGCCGACGAGCCTGAGGCCGACCTGCGGCTTGTGACCTCGCTGCGCAAGGTGGCGGCATCGCTGGGAGGAACGCTGGTCGTGGAGGCGGCGCCGCCCGCCGTCAAGGAGCGGCTGGACGTCTGGGGCGAGCCGGGCGCAGACTTCACCGTGATGCGCGGCCTGAAAGAGCAGTTCGACCCCCAGGGCGTCCTCAACCCCGGTCGTTTCCTGGGAGGGCTGTGAGGCCGTGAAACAACAGACCGCCGTCGGCTTCAGCGGCCCCGACAGTCCTACCTTACCGGACCTATTGCAGTGCGTTCATTGCGGCCTCTGCCTGAACCACTGCCCCACCTACACAGAGCTGGGGCTGGAGACAGAATCGCCCCGCGGCCGGCTCTACCTGATGCGGGGCATACGTCAGGGGCGCGTCCCGATCACCGCCAACTTAGTGAGCCACCTGGACCTCTGCCTCCAGTGCCGCAACTGCGAGGCCGTTTGCCCTTCCGGCGTGCGCTACGGCCACATCATGGAGGGCGCGCGGGCGGAGATCATGCGCGACGGCCGGCAAGCGCCCCTCGCTTGGTGGGCCAGCCGCCTTCTGCTGCGCACCTTCTTCTCCGAACCGAGACGCCTGCGGCCGTTCATGACCGTCCTCGGTCTGTACCAGCGCTCGGGCCTGGGCGCCCTGGCCCAGGGGGTACCGGGGCCTTGGCGGTCGCTGGCCCAGATGGCGCCCCTTGTATCGCCTCGCGCCTACGACGGCTCCGGCCTGGTGGCCGCGCCGGCCGACGGTTCGCCCAGCCTGCGCGTCGCCCTGCTGGCCGGGTGCGTCATGCCCTATCTCTTCGCCAACGTGCACCAGGCCACCGTTCGCGTCCTCGCTCGCCAGGGTTGCCGTGTGACGGTGCCGGAAGGCCAGGCCTGCTGCGGCGCCCTGCACCTCCACGCCGGCGACCGCCAGGAAGCGCGCCGCCTTGCCCGACGCAACATCGACGCGTTCCTGGCCGAGGATGTCGACGCGGTGGTGGTCGACGCCGGCGGCTGCGGTGTCGCCCTCAAGGAGTACGGCGAGCTGCTGAAGGATGACCGCCGCTACGCCGAAAAGGCCCGCCGGTTCAGCTCCCTGGTGCGCGACGTGACGGAGCTCCTGGCCGACCGGCCCCTCGCCGCCGGCCTGGGCAGCCTGCCGGTCACCGTCACCTATCAGGACCCCTGCCACCTGGCGCACGCCCAAGGGGTCAAGGCCCAGCCGCGCGCCCTGCTGCGGGCCATCCCAGACCTCGAGCTGCGCGAGATGGCCCAGCCCGACCTCTGCTGCGGCAGCGCCGGCCTCTACAGCGTCTTCCACCCGGACATGGCCCGCCGCCTCCTGCAGCGCAAGATGCGCGACGTCGCGGGCACAGGCGCTTCCGTCATCGCTACCGCCAACCCGGGCTGCCACCTCCAGCTCGAGGCGGGGCTACGGCGCTTCGGCCTCCCCGGACGCGTCGTGCACGTCGTCGAGCTCCTGGACGAGGCTTATCAAACCGGCCGGCGGGCGGTATAATTCATCTCGGTGAGCGGCTACGCCAGCGTTCTGATCCAGCTACCCGCCTCGTTTGTCCGGCTCTTGCTGCACCGCATTCGAAGGAGGGCGATCATGCCCAAGAGCGCTACCATTAGCGGCGTCCAGTTCGACCGCTTCATCCAGAGCAGCTTCCGCATCAAGAGCGGCGATACCGTCATCTACATCGACCCGCACCGCATCACAGCGGGGGAGACGGCCGACCTCGTGCTCATCACCCATGAACACTTCGACCACATGGACCCGGCGTCCATCAAGGTTGTGGAGGGCGCCGGCACCGTCATCGTGGCCAACGCGCCCTGCGCCCGCCAGCTCCAGGGAAAGGTCAAGGCGCGCATTGTCAGCATCGAGGAAGGCCAGTCCGTGACTGAGCAGGGCGTGCAGGTCCGGGCTGTGCCCGGCTACAACGATATCCATCGTCGGGGCCACAACGTCGGCTTTGTGTTCGAGCTCGGGGGCCTCACCATCTACCACGCTGGCGACACCGGCCACGTGCCGGAGATGAAGAGCCTGGGCGCCATCGATGTGGCGTTGTTGCCCATCGGCGGCACCTACACAATGGACGAACAGCAGGCGGCCGAAGCCGTGAAGGACATTCGGCCCAAGGTGGCAGTGCCCATGCACTACGGCTACGCCACCGGCGGCGACCCTCGCAAATTCGCCTCGCTGGTGGGCAAGGCGGCGGAGGTAGTCATCCTCGAATAGACCGCCCCACCTTCGCAGCTCCTACCTCCCAGATACCCAGGCGCCATCTTACACCCCCTTTTTACCCCCTAGCCTCCTTCCATCTACTGCTTTCCCTGTAACATCCAGCCCATACTCGATGATGGATAAGAACGCCCAGAGCGAGTCATGTTATGGAAACAAGAGCAAACATTATGGAAACTGGTTCCGGCGGCCAACTTACCGTAACAGACTCGCCCTGTCTCGCGTCTGAATATACGACGGACAGATTCGAGGATATCGGCCATACGGGTGGAATCTGCCGGGCCCAACTCACCGCGGGCAGGCAGCAGGACGGATGAGGGGAGATGGCTGATCAGCCGGCGACCGAAAACCGCCGGGGAACGGAAGGCATGAACCTCCCTCTTATCGGCAGTTCATCGACGGTGACGGCGGCGCCTCCCGAGGAGGAACGCCCGCCTGAGGCGGGCGCGACCACCAAGCCGTCCATTGCCGACTTCTCGGCCCTGTACCGGGAGTTCTACCCCAAGGTCTTTGCCTACGTCTACGGGCGCATCCAGGACAAAGAAGTGTCCTTGGACATCGTCTCAGAGGTGTTTGAGCGCGCTTTCTCCAAGGGCGGCTCCCTCCGTTCCAGCGATGCGTTCGGCGCCTGGTTGTTCACCATCGCCCGCAACGCTGTCGCCAGCCACTGGCGCAAGGAGAAACCCACCGCTCGCGCCTTGCACAGCGTCGCCTGGGAGTGGGAGCTCACCCAACACCATCGCGATCCAGAGCAGACCGTTCTGGAACGGGAACAGATGGCCATCTTGCTCTATCACGTCCACCAGCTTTCTCAGCGAGAGCAAGAGGTCCTTTCGCTGAAATTCGACGCGGAGCTCAGCAACCGCGAGATCTCTCAAGTCATGAACACCAGCGAGGTCAACGTGCGGGTCACCATCTACCGGGTGCTGCAAAAGCTCCGCGATCGCATGAAGAGTGTGCCGGAATGAACGAGGAAGAGAAGGCCCAAAAGCTCTCCGAGGCCATAGACGCCCTTCTGGAGGGTCGAGAGCCCGACCTGGACGACAAGGAGCTGCAGGAACTGCTGGGTATCGCCCGCCTGCGGCTGCGGGCCGGCAAGGCACTGGCCGACGTCGGCCTCACCTACCAGGAACTGCTCCGCCGCGTCCTCCAGGGCCGGATGGTATCCCGTCAGATGAAGTCGGAGGAGAGTCAAGACCTCTCCCCCGAAAGCGACGACATCACCGAAATCGCCGACCCCCGGGAGTACCTGGACCCGCTGGACCCGGGCTACGGCAAGCTCGTAAACTTCCTGGACTTTTGGCCTCGCGTCGGAGGGAACAACCCCATTTCCCGCCCAAGCGGCTCCGCCGCAGCCACCAAGCTTGCCGGACCTTCTGTCGTCATCCCCCTCTGGCAAGCCGCAGAGCAACACAAGACCACCAAGGCCGATGCCCTATCGCCGGTCGTCGATCGCGTCGTGCGCAACCGCAAGCAGATGCCATCCGTGAGCGACCGCGAATTGGACGAACTGTTGCAGGTAGCCTATCTTCGTCGAAACGTGGGCCAGGCGCTGGCCGGCGCCGGCACACCTTACAAGCGCCGGCTGTGGTCCGTACTGCGCCTGCGGCTGGCCGCCAATCTCCGACGCCAGGCACAGCCGGATCGCTCGACCATCGCCGCCGCAGCGGGTCGCTCCTGGAAGTACGGCGTGGCCGCCGCCGCCGCCGTCGCCCTCACCATGTTCGCCCTGGGGCCCTGGGCGGCCAGCGGCTTCGCCCAGAACCCCATCAGCCAGGTCTTCGGCTTCGTCAGCGAGCACGTGGGCGTCGACGGCGTGGATGCGCCGCCGCCCACCGAGGTGCCAACGACGATTCCCGTGGAAGAGGTGTCGCCGGAGCAGGCGGCCGAGCGCCTGGGCATCCCCGTGACGCAGCCCGCCTATCTGCCCGACGGCTTCGAGCTGGCCTTATCCTCTTACTATGCTCAGAGCGTCGTAACACCCGAGCAAGGGATGTACCAGTTGGTGTACGCGCCCGCCGGTGTGGCGCGCGATGGCGAACCACAAATCGTCATCTATCAGGAACAGGTGACCTCCGACACGATAGCGCAGAAGAGCGCCCACATCGAGGAGGTGGTCATCGGCGAGTCGCTTTCGGGGACTTACGTGCACGGCATTTGGCAGCCGGGACTTGACGGAACCCTGGAATGGGTGGAGGCTGATGCTGAAGTCCTTGTCTTCGACCAGAATGGCGTGCGCACCTTCATCGTCTACCGCTACGGCCAGGACGAGAAGGGCCAACTGCTCCAGATCGCCGAGTCGATGTTGGCGTCATAGGCTCGGGCCAGAGACGCAATAAAGGAGCGGCCGGGTGTCCAGGCCGCTCCTTCGATTATAGCCAGCGCGGTGAGATTGAGACCTAGTCGATGTCCTCCCGCAACCTTCTCTCCCGCATCATCTCATAGAGCAGGTTCTCCACGACCATCAACAGCAGGAGGACGGCCCGCTGTTGGCGACGGGGCATGCGGGCGATAAGCTGCAGCAGGTCTGCATCCACCTTCTCCGCTAGGGCGAGACGACTGTCTGAAGGTTCGGCCATACCTCCTACTCCAGCCGGCTGGGAAGCTTGGAGCTCTGGCTGGTCCACCGCTCACCTCCCCCAATGTCCTCCACCAGGTGCTCCATACCCTCCAGCAAAAGGAGCAAACGCCGTTGCCGATCGCGCGGCAGGCGGCCTAGGTAGCGCAGGAGGTCAGGGTCGACGTTGGCCTCATAGCCTTCGTAGACCCTCCTCAGGGTACGCACCGTCGGATAGCCGGCGGCCTCGAATAGGTCGTCCGGATCGATGTGCATCGCCCCCGCCACCCGGAGAAGGACAGCGGCGCTCGGATTCCTTACGTCGCCGTTCTCCAGCTGGGATAGGTAACCCTGACTCACGGCAGCGTGGCCGGCTAGCTGCCCTTGGGTTAGTCCTATCTCCTCCCGAAGCTCCCGGATCCTCTTTCCTAGTTCCATGATCTACCGCCTCCGTAAGCGTGCCTGAAATTGTGAACCCTTTTCACAAATTTGTCAATACAAACCCTTGACAATAAGGGCCTATTAGTATATTAATACTTCGGTCTAGAAGCGCTTTTCGCGAATACTGTAGAGCATCTGTTCACATTCTCTCTTGCGAGGGGAAGATAGAACGGCAATGAACAGGCGGGCTGATAGGCTCTGCGACGCCATTGACGGCCTGATCATGCGCTCTCCTCGCAAGACGCTGGTGATCGAAGCAGAGGTTCGCGAATTGCTGCATCTGGCGCGCCTGCGCCGGCAAGCAGGGCGTGCCATGGCCGCGCTGGGCTCCAAGTGTGGGGACGATGCGTGGCGGCGGCTGGAGGCAACGCGGCAGGTCCGGTATCCTGGCCTAATCGGTTCACCTGCCAAAGGAGGTGAGTGACCATGAAGCGATGGCTTCTGCTGTCACTACTACCCATTGCCTTGCTGCTCCTTGCCGCCGGAGCTCTCGCTCTCCACTCCTCCAATGAGGTTCAGGCCGGAGCCATCTCGGGCGGTACTGCTGCCTGCACGGCCATCCACACCGATGCCCTCGTCAGCAGCGTAGCGGGACCGTCTTCGGCCGGCAGCGATCAGGCCCTGGCCGCTGCCACCTGCTACTTCGTCGGCATCTCCATCTTCGAACGCGGCTGCGGCAGCGATGACCTCTACGTCCTGAGGTATCTCTGCTACGACTCGACCAAGGGTTGGCGCTACGTAAACTACTGGTACTGTCAGTAGTGGCGCTGTTAGTAGGCTAGGCATCCGGACTACCTGCGGGGACGACAGCGGGCCGGCCCGCTGTCGTCCTATGCGTTTCTAGCCGCCTTCATCCCAGAGCAGCCGATCGCCGACGGCGACGCCGCAGCGCGTCGCCGCCCCAGCCGGTAGCTCCAAGGCAGAGTGAGCTCCCCTTCCGCCAAATGCCACCCGGAAGGGCTTGAGCGCCGGCACTACCTTCACCACCTGACCGTCTCGGTCAAGGAACGCGACATCGATGACAAAGCGCATGAAGAACGTCTGCACAGATGAGCACGGCACTATCAGCAGACCACCGTTATCCGGCAGGCTGGACCGTCCCATCAGCCCCATCAACCGAGCACAGTGAGACTTGGCCTTCTCTGCTCGAGAAGCCACTGTCACTCCCCGGCTGGCGTTCACAATACTGGCCAAGGTTGAGACATTATCTCACGCGCGTCGCGCGGGCTTAAGCCGACCTTCCATGCCCTCCAAGAGCAGGAGGATGTACCGCTGCTGGTCCCGCGATAGGACAGACAGAAACTTGAGAAGGTCTGGGTCAACGCGGGCGTGGTAGTCGTTGTTCGCGTCGCTCGGGCTGCGCACGGGAGTGTAGCCCGCAGCGTCCATCAGCTCATGCGGGTCGACGTACAGGGCCTTTGCCAGGCGCAGCAGAATGGCGGCACTAGGGTTCTTGACCTCCTCGCGCTCCAGTTGACACAAATATCCTTGGCTCACTTCGGCTTGGCCGGCCAATTGGGCTTGACTGAAGCCCATCTGCTCTCGCAGCTCGCGGAGACGCCCGCCTAGCCTCATCATCGTCCCCTCCCGGCCCCCTACCTCATCATCTGCTGGCCGATGTTGATCACCGCCGGCCCCAGGATCACTACCATGAAGGCCGGGAAGATCAGCAGGACCAACGGAAAGATCATCTTGATGGCCGCTTCGTGGGCCTGCTGTTCGGCCTTCTGCCGACGCTGCGTGCGCATCTGATCCGACTGCACCTTCAGGACCTGAGCGACGCTCACACCCAACTGCTCAGCCTGAATGATGGCATTGACAAAAGCGATAAGCTCCTGCACGTCTGTTCGCGCTCCCAGATCGCTCAGCGCCTCCCGACGCAGTCGCCCCATCGAGATCTCACTCAGGGTTTGGGACAGTTCGGCGGCCAGCGGGCCCTTCATCTGCTCAGCCACACGGCCCAGGGCAGCATCCAGACCTAGTCCGGCCTCCACACACGTAGTCACGAGATCCAGAGCGTCGGGCAACGCCTTTACGATGACCCGCTTGCGTGACTTTACCACCGACTTCAGCCACATCCACGGCATCAGGAAACCGATGCTTCCCATCACCACCAGTCCCAGCAGACCCTGCGCGCTAAACCCGCCCACCGCGGCAATGACCAGCAGGCCAATGCTGCTGAACAGGCCAACGCAGATGGCCCAGAAGGTGACGAAGGTGACGGCCGTCATGTTCATGCCTGCCGTAGCGAGCGACTTCTGGATGCCGGCGAGGAAGGTGGCAGGAAGGAAGTTGGAGAGTAGCCGACCAACGCCCCGGACCACTGGCGCCAGGACTCGCTCCTCGAAGGGCAAGGCCAGGTCCGAGATCTGCCCCGCAGCCACTTGCTCCCGCAGGCTGGCGATGCGAGCTTCGATGGTGGTGAGCCGCGGTCGCGTCAGCGCCAGCACCGAGAGGCTCACGCTGCCGAAGACAAGAGCGGAAACTAGGAGAGCAAACATCGGTCCCTCACACGTCCAAATTCAGCATGGATTTGATTGTCACGATGCCCAGCCCCTCCAACCCCACTGCCACCAGAAGCAACACCCTGCCCACCGTATCGGTGAACAGAACGCTCATGTAGTCCGGGTTGATGGCAAAGAAGAGAAGTCCCATAAACAGAGGCAGCGCGCCGATGATCATTCCCGTCATGGTCTGCTGCGACGTGAGCGTCTTGACGTCGCCCCGGATCCGCTCCCGCTCTCGCATGGTATAGGAAACGCCGTCCAAGAGCTGGGCCAGATTGCCGCCCACGGTTCGCTGGATGCTGATGGCCGTGATGACCATCTCCATGTCGGGACTCGTCACCCGCTCACCCAGGTTCTGCAGAGCCACTTCGGCGTTGACGCCCAGGCTCGTTTCCTGCAGCATGCGTTTGATTTCGGCGCCCAGGGGTGGCGCCAGTTGCCGCGAAGCGAACTCGAACCCTTGCAGCAGACCGTATCCAGACCTGAGCGAGTTGGCCACAAGACCCAGCATCTCCACCAACTGAGCATTCATCCTGGCCTGTCGCCCCTTGCGCCGGGAGCGCACATACCAGCGGGGCAAGAAGTAGCCCACCACGCCCAGAGGGAGCGCTAGGAATATGATTTTTGTGAGCATGAACGTAAGCAGCAGCAGGACGGCGCCCATCGCGAAGCGCAATACCATGTACTCGCCCACGCGGAGAGGGATGTCGGCTCGCTCCAGTTCCAAGGCAGCGCTCTCCACCCCGCGAGAGGTGCCCAGGAACCTGGCCAAGGGGCCCAACTTCCCGGGATCGAGCCCGCGCAGATAAGCGGGCATCGGTGACTTGGACGGGGGAGCGGCTCCTCGACTGATCCGCTCCAGGCGTTGGGTGAGAGTCCGCTGACTCCACCCCGCGCCCTGCGACAAGCCGAACACCAACAGACTGACCGTCACCATAATCAATAAGGCGATGAAAGAAGCGAACAACATGGCTACCACTCCGACGCAGTCTGGAACATCAGCTCCGGCAGGCGCACCCCCGCCACCGCAAAGCGTTCGGCAAAGGTGGGGCGAATGCCTGTGGCCTGGAGTCCTCCTACAATGCGGCCGTTCTCATCGATCCCCTGTTGATGGAAGCGAAAGATGTCTTGGAGCGTGACGATTGTGCCTTCCATGCCGCTCACCTCTGTAACGTGGGTGATGCGGCGCGTGCCGTCGCGGAAACGGGCGATCTGGATCAGCAGGTGGAGGGCCGAGGCTATCTGCTCCCGGATGGCCAGCTGTGGTAGGTCCAGGTTGGCCATGAGCACCATGTTTTCCATTCGGGCAAGGCCGTCCCGGGGCGAGTTGGAGTGGATAGTGCTCAGCGACCCCTCGTGGCCCGTGTTCATGGCGTTGAGCATGTCGAACGCCTCGCCCCCACGCACCTCACCGATGATGATCCGGTCGGGGCGCATGCGCAGGGCGTTGCGCAGCAGCTCGCGTTGCGTCACTTCACCCTTCCCGTCGATGTTGGACGGACGAGCCTCTAGCGAGACGACGTGGGGCTGCTGAAGCTTCAGCTCCAGCGGGTCCTCGATGGTCACAATGCGCTCCGAATCGGGGATGGAAGAAGAGAGGGCGTTGAGCAGGGTCGTCTTACCACTGCCGGTGCCACCCGAGATGAGGGTGTTTAGGCGCACCTCCACGCAGGTCCCAATGAACTGTCCCAGCTCCGGGGTTATGGTGCCCACCTCCACCAGGTCCTCCATGGTCAGCTTGTCGGCGCGGAACTTGCGGATGGTTAGGGTGGGGCTGCGGGGGGACAGCGGGGGAATAATGACATTTACACGCGAACCGTCCGGCAGGCGCGCGTCCACCATGGGCGAGCTCTCGTCCACCCGCCGGCCCAGCGGGGCGATGATGCGTTCGATGATCTGCATGACGTGCTTCGTGTCGCGGAAGCGCACGTCACTCTGATACAGGATGCCATCGCGCTCGAAGTACACATCGTCCGGAGCGTTAACCATCACTTCCGAGACGGAGGCGTCGTGCAGCAGCGGCTCGATCGGCCCAAAGCCCACGACTTCATCGACCACACGGGCGGCGACGGCATCTCGCACCAGAGCGTTGAGCGACTCGCGGGCCAGAAGCGCCCTAACCGCCTCTTGCACCGCCTGCCGCCGCTTGTCGGGAGGCATGGCCTCCAGCTTCTCCGCCTCCAGCTCATCGATGAGCCGCTGATGGTACAGATAGACCAGTTGTTCAAGCTCCTCGCCCAAACGAGGAGCGCGCGTGGCAGTTAGCGGCTGTCGCCCGATCGATTCTTCGCCGGCAGCGCCGTCATCAGAGGGCGGCTGGGGTCGGTAGCGCCACTGACTCATTGCTCTCCCTTCCTCATCCTCGGATTAGTCCAGCACTTCTCTCAGTTCCACTTCCACCAAGCGTTTCGGCCCCTCCTCCGGCTCAGCCGCCGCTGTCGGCGACGAGGATGGCTGTCCAGAGGCCGCGCCACCGCCGGTGAGCCGCTCGCCGAGGCGCTCCAGCATCCCCTTTGGCCGTCGACGGATTCCAGCCACAGCGTAGGCCAGCTCCGTAAAGCTCTCCGAGGCCTTCGACTTCGGCTTCGCCGCCACGATGGGCATTCCTAGTTGCGTTGCCTGGCTGATGTTGCGATCGTAGGGTATGGACCAGAAGACGTCCTTGCCCAGAATGCGCCGGATGTCAACGCGAGCATCGGTGTGGGCCTCGTTGATGTGATTCACTACCACCTTTACCTTCTCCGCCGGGAAGGACCACGAGCGCAGCATCTCCAGCGCGAGGATGGTGTCCTTCAGACTGGCCAGGTCCATGGTGGCGATGAGGAGAACGATCGTCGACATCTCCAGAGCGCGGGAGACGATATCGTTGAAGGTCCCCGGCGTGTCCAGGACCACATAGTCGTGAGTGGCTGCCAGCACGGCCACCGTCTTCTCGATGTGGCCAGGGTGGATGCTCTGCCACTCCGAAGGCCGGATCGGCGCCGGCAGGATCGACACACCGCTGCTGTGGACGCACAAACAGGACTGCACCGCCTCGCGGTCAATCTGATCGTCGGGCATCGCCAGGTCGGCGATGCTGCGGTCGGCGGGAATGTCCATCAGAATAGCCACGTCGCCAAAGCGCGTGTCCAGGTCCACCAGCACCACCGACTGGCCTGTCTTCTGCACCAGAGCGGCAGCCACGTTTGTGGCGATGGTCGTCTTGCCGATGCCTCCCTTGGCCCCGAAGATGGTGAGCACGGTGCCGAAAGCCTGAGCCTCCACCTCTCCTGTCAGCCGCTGCTGCCTTCGCTCATCCTGAGCCAGCACCGTGAAGATCGAGCGGCTCAGGTCTTCCTCTTTGAGGGGGACGATTAGGAAGTCCTTGATCCCGATCTGCATCGCCTTCCGAATTGTGCCGGGGTCGCTAATGGTCGAGTACGAGATGATGGGCACCGTTGGCAGCACATCAGCCACCGACTCAATGGTCTGGAGCGAGCGGGCGATGGGCTCCTCAAGAGAAGTCACGATGACCTGCGGCTCCGTCTCCTTGGCCAGGGTGATAGCCTCCATGCCATAGCCCGCCGCCCCCATGACAGCGAACCCGGCGAGCGCAAGCATTCGCTGCGTCTCTGCACGGCTAGAGGGGTCCTGATCGATGACGATGACCTTGGGATTTCTGGACATTTGCGTTCAGCCTTCGCTCCACCGGCCTACTTCAAGCTGCTGGCCCGCTCTACTATTACTCGAACAGGTCCTGCACTGCCTTGATACGCGGCGCTAGCTCCTGCCACGTCCTGATGAGCGACTCAAAGACCGGCAACGATACTATTTCGAAGTCGCTCACAGCGCTGACAGAGGCCTGTTCCTCCTCGCCGAAGGGACGCAGCGACAAGCGAAGGCTGGCCTTCTCGTCGGCCAAGGCCAGGACCTGCGCCTCTGACGGCGTGACCGATAGGGTCACCGTGCTGGCGTCGGGGTTCGGATCCGGCCGGTCGATGGGCACCCTCTGAGACACGGTGCCGTCGCCGTCGGTCCCGGTGGTACCGTCGCCGCTGCCTTCGGGCACAACGTCCGCGACGGTCTGGTCAACGGCCAGCACCTCCAGGTTCTGGAGGATGGTCATGGACAGCTTTGATTCGTTCAGAGGCGGCGGCAGGTTAGACTTGATGTCAGCCACCATGATCACGTCTACAAAGTCCCCCGGCAGCACCAGGCCGCCGGCGCTGATGACCTGCTCCACGTTGATCGAGATGGCGCGCTTCCCCTCCGGCACGATGTAGTTAAGAGGAACCTTTTCGCCGCTGGGGACCGTTATGCCACCAGTAGCCACCCGGTTCGACAGGATCTGCTCGTCCGCCGTGATCGGGAAGCGGGCCACGCTGCCCACCACCGTCTCGGTGGTAGTGAGCGCCTGGGGCACTACGGCATCCGCCGACATGTCTCTGACGCGCACCATGTCCTCAGTGATGCGGGTACCCGCGGCGATGTCCTGGGAGGCCACAACTACGGCCTTGGTCTCGCCGGTTGGCGTCGCCTCACCACCGCCACCGGACTGGCTGAGGTAAACAAAGACCAGTACAGCGCTCAGCAGACCCAAGAAGAGGGCCAGCACTAAGACCCCCCTGTTTCCCTTGCCCCCCAGAGCGTTCCGCATGTTCGATTCCTCCTATCGCGCTATCCGACGAAGCGTGCCAAGGCCCTTCCGGGGAAGGGCCGGGCGCGCCTGTTCCTATGTCGGGTTATTCAACTAGCCGCGCGAAGCGAACGTCGCTGTTGGGATCGTATTCCCCTAGAATCGAGCCGAAATCATCGTATGCCTTAAGAAAGATGGCCATGACATCACAATCGTTACCTTGAGGACAGAACGCGGCGCTGTGCGGCACGTCTACCAGGTAGACGAGGGCTACCGCCGTGATCGACACCGGCTCCGAACTCCCCTGGTAGAACTGCGGTATCACCGGCACCAGCGCCACGCGGTTGCTCAGCGCGCCCGCATCCTCCCAGGGATTGCACTGGTTGCTCCGGAAGCGCCAGGCGTCCCCATCGGCCACGAATACCTCATCGAAGGTGTCACACGCCTCGCTAGAGAGGTCCAGCCGAGCCTCAAGCGCCTGTCTGACCTGCCCCACCTTGTTGCCTGTCAGAGGATCCTCGAACCCGCCGATGGTGATGTCGCCGCCGTTTTCTATCGAGTCGCGCAGGTCTCCTGATCCTTCAGCCCCGAAATCCAGGAGGCCGTAGTTCCCCGGCGACGCCGTCCCCTGGGCGCTGAACTTTATGCCCACAACCTGCCCGTACATGGATTCGAGGGCCTCCTTGTCGTCCTCCAACAGGGAGAAGGGCATCACGTTGCTGGCCGTTTCGGGCGAACCCACCCGCGCGCTGGCGTCGGCGCGCATGGTGTCGCTGCCCCGGCCCAGCACCCGCGCGAAGAGCCAGGGCACATCTCGCTTCACTTGGACGGTGACGGTGTCGTTGCTGGCGTAGGTCGTGCTCACCGTCACCCCCTCCAGTTCGCCCGTCCCGATGCCGTTCTGCTCGGCCCACGAGGTAGCGCTGATGACCGCGCTTCCCGGCGAGCCCGGCAAGTCCTGAGCGCCGGCCAGCGCGGCAGCGTCGGCCGCGTTCTGAAGATCCCGTCTCTCCTGCAGGAACATTCCGACGTCTATAGCCATCGCCGCCATCCCCAGGATGACGACCATGGCTGCAGCAGCCAGGATGAGAGCCTGGCCAGACTCTCCTCGGACCCTACGAAGCCCCCACATGTCCCATCATCCTCCTTCACTCCAGACGCATGTCGGCCATTGAGCTTAACGTGAGCGTAGACGGTATCGTCCCTCCGCTGACGAGGTTCAGGAGGTCGGCCAGGGGAGTCATCAGCGAGTAGCTGTAGCTCACATCCACCACCACCGACTCCCCTGGCTGCCCTTCCGCATTGGTAACCGCGACGCTGAGGTCCGCCTGGTCTAGGGTGTCTGTCGTGTCCCGTACCCGCTGCTCGATCTCACCACTGGTTGCTCGCACCGACCCCAGGCGGGCACCCTCGCGCGCCGAATTGGTGACGGTGATCCAGGCGTGGAAAGCCATCCCGAAATCCACTATCGCGAACAACACGAGAAGGAAGATGGGCACAACCAGAGCGAACTCTACCAGTGACTGTCCGCCCTCTTCTTTCCGTGGACGCCCAGCTAAACGCCTCAGGATGGCTACCATGGCCCCTCCCCGCGCTGACTATCCCCTAGGATGGTTGACGAGTCCCCGCGGCCCGTCGGCGGCCCGCTCGGCCGAACTGGCCCTCGGAGCGGCGGTCGCCAGAGCGGCCCGCGGGGAACTCGTATCACGTCGGGCCCTACTTCGGGGCCGGTGTTGCCTATCCTAACGGCATCGCGTCGGCAACCGCCTGCAGGTTGCCGGAGATCGCCAGGCCGATGGCCGTGAGGGCCAGGAGGCAGACGACGGCGATGAGCGCCAGGATGAGGCCGTACTCGGCCAGGGCCTGCCCTTTTTCCGACTCGAAACGAGCCAGCAGTCGCCAGATCCAGTTGGTCAACATATCTTAGAACACCTCCGCTATGGGCCTGCTCAGTTGCGGGAACTCCTTGCAGGCCGATTTAGCTTGTGATAGAACAGAAAGTGACGTCGGGCCCCGCGCACCCCGGCGTCCGGGGTGGGGAACTGCGGTCCTGCCAGGCCAGCTCTCCCCGCCCCGTTCGCTCGTTCAGCCTTCTCCTTGCTTCGATACCCACCTCCCTACGCCTCACGCGATAAGCCCTGCTCATCGCCCATCTAACCCATTCCAGTAGGTTAGACGGCCCATGGCCAGGGCCGTTACAGTTATGTCCACCTGGCGAAGGGGTCATCCACCGCTTATCACCGTCTTTTCACCTAACCGAGCCCAGCGTCAGCAGCACATCGCACTGAGTGCCCGCAAACCCGCCGCGCCGGGCATAGACCCCGGTGGGCCATCCCCCAATTGCCCCGGCGGGCTCGATGCGCTACCCTGCCTAGCGATGGCCATCATCGCCGCACTCATCGGCTTGCTGGTAGGACACACCGTCGAGCTGTCCCTCGACCGCTCCTACTCCGATTCGCCGCTCGGCGGCCCACGGACCCGCTGTCCCACCTGCCGCTCGCCGATTCGGGCCGCAGACCTGCTCCCCGTCGCCGGCTATTTCCTGCACTTCGGCCGTTGCCCCGACTGTCACCAGCGTCTACCCCTGCGCGCGCTGCTCCTGGCCCCGGCCAGCGCCATCTGCTTCGCGCTGGCCGCGCTGGCCACCGACGACTGGGGCGCCACCGTCCTCACGGGTATCTTCTGCGCCATCTTCCTGGCGCTCCTCTTCACCGACCTGGAGCGGCGCCTGATCCCCAACCGCATCGTCTACCCTGCTGCCCTCCTGGCCATGGCCATCTCCTGGGCCTGGCCCGACCGGAGCGCCGCCCAGGTCTTCGCCGGCGGCGGGCTGGCCTTCGCCATCATGCTCCTCATGTACATCATCTCGATGGGCCGCTTCGGCTTCGGCGACGTAAAGATGGCCACCCTCATGGGACTGGCCGCCGGCTTCCCGGCCATGACCGTGGGCCTCTTCTTCACCGCCATCAGCGCCGGCCTGGTGGCCCTGGCCCTCCTGCTCACCCGCATCGTGCGGCGCGGCGAGTACATGCCCTACGGCCCGTTCATCGCCCTGGGCGCCATCGTCTCTCTCCTCTGGGGCGCCGCCATCATCGACTGGTACACGGGGTAGCGCGGAAACCGTGTAGGGGCCCTGCTTGCCGCGCCCGAAACTGGAACCTAGAAGCGCATTGGTTCTTGGTTCTAAGTTCTGCGCACGAAGCGCTCCTTGACAGCGATGCCGGACGGCGTAATATTCGGGATGCGAATTGCGAGGTGACCCCATGCGTATCCTGTCCGAAGGCCAGGGCGAGTACGTCCGGCCCGACCCCGACGGCTACCGCGAATGGGTGCGCGACCATAAGTCGCGGGCCATGGTTTCCAAGCTCATGACCGAGAAGGAGGCCGTCCAGAAGTTCGTCCAGGACGGCGACTACCTGGTCTACGAGTGCACCTACCTCCAGCGCGGCCCCAGCTCCCTCATCCGCGAGGTCATCCGCCAGCGCAAGAAGGACCTCTGGCTGGGCGCCAAGTTCACGTGGGTCAGCGCCGCCCTCCTGGTGGGCGGCGGCTGCGTCGCCAAGCTGGACGTAGGCTTCTTCCTCTTCGGCCCCGTCGTGGAGAGCGCCATCCGCGAAGGGCGGGTCAAGGCCTACGAGTACTCGAACGTGGTGATGACCAATCGCATCATGGCCGGCGCCATGGGCCTGCCGTTCATCGCCGTCCGCTCCTTCGGCGGCACCGACGGCTTCAAGTACTCCGGCGCCAAGATCATCGAAGACCCCTACACCGGCCGGCCCACCGTCATCGTCCCCGCCTTGAACCCGGACGTCGCCCTCATCCACGTCCACCAGGCCGACATCTATGGCAACGCCCGCGTCTTCGGCACGGGCATCTCCCACAGCGAGGCGGCCCTCGCCTCCAGGAAGGTCATCCTCTCCGCCGAGGAGATCATCGACACAGAACAGATCCGCCGCGATCCCGGCCGTACGACGATCCCCTACTACGTGGTCGATGCCGTGGTGCACGCCCCCTTCGGCGCGCTGCCGGGCACCGTCCAGGGCTACTACGCCTCCGACACGCCCCACGTCATCGAGGTGGTGGGCTCGGTGATGCGCGGTCTCGTCGACGCCTACCTGGAGCGCTGGGTCTACAGCTTGGAATCGCAACAGGAGTTGCTGGAGAAGCGGATGGGGGTCGCCAAGCTGCTGGAGCTCCAGCAGCGGGAGACGATCAAGGAGGGATACCGGCCATGACTGAGAAGGCCACGCACTTCAGTGAACGCGAGCACCAGATCTGCGCCGTCGCCCACATGGTGGAGGACGCCAAGACCTACTGGGTCACCGGCGGTGGTAGCCCTATGGCCGCCATCCTCCTGGCGAAGAAGCTCTACGCCCCCGATGCCGTTTATGTGACCGAGGACGGCGTTCTCGGCGCCGAGCCCGCTCTACCCTTCGACCCGATCATGAACATGGTCAGCTCGCGCGCCGGCTATCGCGCCCTCCAGTGGGGCACGATGAACACCGTCGGCTTCCATGCCCAGATCGGCCTGATGGACTACGGCATCATCAACACGCTCCAGGTGGACATGCACGGCAACATCAATTCCACCGCCGTGGGCGACTACGAGGGCGAGCACCGTCGCTTCGGTGGGCCCGGCGGCGCCGACTCCATCGCCGCGCTCTGCTGGCGCACGATTCTCCTCACCGATCAGCAGAAGCGCAAGTTCGTCCCGCGCGTCGACTTCATCTCCTCTCCCGGCTTCCTCGACGGGTCGCCCGGCGCGCGCGAGAACGCCGGCCTGCCCCGCGGCACCGGCCCCTGGCGGGTGGTCACGCCCTGGTCCGTCTTCGACTACGATGAGAACCGCCGCCTCCGCCTCACTGGCGTCTCGCCGTTCGTCACCGTGGACCAGGTGCTCGCCGAGATGAGCTTCGAGCCGGCCATGGCCCCCGAGATCGACGTCGTGGAGACGCCCACCGAGGAGGAGCTCCTCATCCTGCGCACCGAGCTCGACGCGCGCGGCCAGATCACCGATGTCGGCCGCTGGATCGAGTTCCGCGACGGCGAATACGTCTTCGCGGAGTCGGGCGGCGCCGGCGACACGTCCCTGCCTCGCAGTTGGTGAGGCGAACGCGCCCACGACGCTGCGCGCCCACCGAAAGAGAAGGGCTGGCGTCAAGCAAGGGCCAGCCAGACATCCTAGGCTGGTGTCGAGATGCGAATGCCTGGTCTCAAGCTCACCTCCAGCCTGGCCGCGATAGCAGCTGCGCTCCTGGCCATCGCGGCCGCCTGCGGCGGCGGGGGAGGCGAGTCCTCGCCGACGGGCTCCGCATCCGCCACCGTCGGGGCCACGACGCCAACGCCCATCACCACCGTCACTCCGGAGGCCATCGATGGCGTCGAAGTCGTGCCCCTCCAGGTTGGCGAGGAAGCAGAGATCCCGGAGAACGTCGCACTCATCATCGAGACCGGCTGCTGGCAATGCGATGGGCCGACCACCGGTCTCTACCGCCTGTATAGGGACTCGTCGGGCCAACTGCGGACCGACGCCCTGTTCACCATCGAGGCCTTGGGTATCCCGCTTCACCGAGGGAACCACGAGGAGGCATGGGCAAACGAGTCATACATCACCGGTCTCGCTCTCAACGGAGATGCTTCCGAGATCATCGCCGGCGTCTGCACGCGCGGCTACTGCGGCGGGCTCGGGTGGGCCACACCGGACGCCCAGACAACGCTGTTCCGATCCCTGGACGGCGGAGTTACGTGGGAGCAGTACGGCATCGTGGATGGTGGGTACTACGTCGTCGCAATCACCAACGACGGCGTGCTCTGGAGCCGCCAGCAATCCGAAATCGATCAGCCGGCGCCACCCGGCTTCGAGTTCTTCCCCAGCGGCGACCCCTTGGAGCCGCCGTCCGCGGCTATCGAGGCGTGGCCGACCTCGCTCCCTGACGGCGAGTTGGTTTGGCCGACCTCGGACGGCCGCCTCCTCCGCAGCGATGGCAGCGAAATCCTGGCCCTCGACAAAGGCGGGCACGTGGGGAGCGTCGTCGCGCAAGCCGGCGGAGAGCGCTTCGCTATTGCCTCATGGACGGAGCGAACGTCGAGCCAGTATCGGCTAGACATCTTCGCTCGTAACGGCCGTCCGATGAACGCTTTCTCCCTCTCTGACTTCGCCTTTCTGGGCGGCTGGCTCGATGGTACTCATCTGGTCGGCAACGTCGTCGTTCCCCAGCGGCTGCTCCCAACGCCTGAGCCTGGCCGCTATGTGATGGATTTTCCTCCCGCCATCTTCGACCTCGAGGCCGGCGTGGCGCACCCCCTCGCCGGCCCGTTCCAGCAGCCGCCTCTGTTCGGCCGCAACTACGTGCGGGCCGTCCTGCGCGGGCCCTTCGCCCGTGTGGTCGACACCGGTAGCTGCCTGAACGTCCGCGCTGAGCCCAGCATGGCCGCCGATGTCCTCGCCTGCGCTGCGGATAGCGTCCTCCTGCGCGACACCGCCCAGACGCGGGAGGTCGACGGCGCGACCTGGGCGCGCGTGGTGACGCCGGCCGGCGTCGAGGGCTGGGCGAGCACGCAGTACTTGGAGCGATAGCCGAGCTGCTACGTTACCGGAACAGGTCCCGCTCCGGCGGGCGGATGAGCTCCCGCGCCGTGCCCGCGCCCGGCTCGAAAGCAAAGCCCCGCACGATGGCCGCCGGTATCCGCGATAGCTTCCCCATCACCGGCTCGGCCGCCGCCGCCAGGTCGTCGGCCACCGCCATCGCGCTGACCCGCAACTCGTAGCCGAAGGGGTCGCGCTGGCCCGCGTAGTCCAGCAGCGGCTTCATGCCCGCCACGCCCACCGCAATGTTGGTCTGGCCCTCGCGCCAGGGCCGGCCGAAGGTGTCGGATATGATCACCGCCACGGAAGCGCCCGCCTTCTCCTGGACCGCCCTGCGGATGCCCTCCGCCGAGCGGTCGGAGTCTTCCGGCAGCAGCGCCACCAGGTCGCCGCCGCCCACGTTCGAGACGTCGACGCCGGCGTTGGCGCAGACGAAGCCGTGCTTCGTCTCGGTGATGAGCACCGGCCCCACCTGGCGCACGATGCGCCGGCTCTCCCGCAGGATCACCTCCACCAAGCGAGGGTCCTTGCCCGTGGCTTCCGCCACCTCGCGGGCGCGAGCCGAGGGCTGCACGTCGTCGAGATCCACCAGACGCCCCTCGGCCTTGGAGACCACCTTCTGAGTGACCACCAGCACGTCGCCGTCCTGAATGCCGGTGCCCTGCGCACGGGCGGTATCGACGATGAGGGCCGCCAGGTCGTCGCCCGGGCGCACCTCGGGCAACCCGACGAGCCCAAGAACCTGAAGCTGGGGCACACCTGCCACGAGCGCGCCTGGCCCCTACCGCGAACCCGGCTTCCCGCCGCCCCCGATGCCCACGATGCGCAGGGCGGTGTGCGCATTGTAGTTCTTGTTCAGCGTCAGGAGGACGGCCGTGAACTCCTCCAGATAGCGGCTGTTGGCCAGCGGGCCGCCGTCCAGCGCCCGCACGCCGGCGATCTGCTCGGCCAGAGCCATCGTGCGCAGCTTGGCCTGAGGATGGTCGCCGCAGACCATCACATCGGCGTCCAGCGGGTTCTCGACATTCATGAGGCTGCCGGCGTCCAGGTGGTGGAACGCGGCCACCACCACCGCCCTGGCTAGCAGGGCCTGCGCCTGTTGCGCCGCCGAACCCTCGGGCACCGGCAGCGCCCTTATCTGCCCTCCTTCGAACACCAGCGGCGATACGACATCGATGACGATCTTGGCCCCGATGGACGGCCCCAGCGCCTCCAGCGTATCGCGGTGGCCGGCGAAGGGAATGGTGACCACCACGATCTCACCGGCCTCAGCCGCCTCCTGGTTCACGCGGCCCTCCACGTCGGCCGCGGGCGCCTTCGCCCGCACCTTCGCCGCCGCCTCCTGCGCCCGCTCCAGCGAGCGCGACCCGATGATGATCGAATGGCCGGCGGCAGCGAATCGCACAGCCAGGCCCAGGCCCTCCGGCCCGGTGCCACCCACGAAGGCCAGCTTCTCAGGGGGCATAGCGTCTCTCCTTCCAGGTCGGCGCCATTATACCGAAGGCCCGCTCCGCCCGAAAGGCGGTTCTCTCCGCTCATGGGGAGCCTCTCCAACCGCTCATGGTGAGCCTGTCGAACCATGAGCCGTGCTCTTCCTTCGACAAGCTCAGGATGAGCGGAGAAAGGCAGTTGTCCCCGCCTACGCCCAGCCGTTAGAATGAGAGAACGAGAGCCGCTGAGGCTCTAACGCCCGAGGGGGTGGCGAGGGGCGCTCCTCCCCGGGCATCCTCCAAGGCTCCGTCGTGGCCGTCCGCTACGGGCGGACAGCGCCCCCGCAAGGCCCTGTAGGGGGTGGCCCCCGTGCCACCCTGTGGGGGCGGCCCCCGTGCCGCCCAATAGGGGGCGGCCGGCCCACGTGCCACCCTGTAGGGGGTGGCCCCGGTGCCACCCTGTAGGAGTGGCCCCCGTGCCACCCCAGGAGTCTTGCGGGTATGGCGGAGCACATTCTGGTCGAAGGCCTTTCCAAGGTCTTCCCCCATCGCGGCCGGCCCCTGGAGGTCCTGTGCCGCCTCGAACTGCGCGTCGACTGGGGCGAGTTCGTCTCGGTAATCGGGCCCAGCGGCTGCGGCAAGTCCACGCTCCTGCGCATCGTCGGTGGCCTCTTGGAGCCCACCGCCGGCCGCGTCCACATCGATGGCCGCAGCCCGCGCGAGGCGCAAAAGGACAAGGACATCGGCCTCGTCTTCCAGGACCCCTCGCTGTTGCCCTGGCGCACCGTTCTGGGCAACGTCAAGCTCCCCCTAGAGGTGAACCCCACGGATGGCCGGCGGCCCCTCTTCCAGCCGAAAGAGCTGCTGGAACTGGTCGGCCTCAGCGCCTTTGCCGACTACCACCCCCACCAGCTCTCGGGCGGTATGCAGCAGCGGGTGGCCATCGCCCGGGCGCTGGTCTTCCAGCCCTCCCTCCTGCTCATGGACGAGCCTTTCGGCGCCCTGGACGAGATCACCCGCTCCACGATGCGCTACGAGCTGCTGCGCATCTGGCAGAGCGCCCGTTCCCAGAGGCCCAAGACCGTCCTTTTCGTGACCCACAGCATCGCCGAAGCCATCACGGTAGCCGACCGCGTGGTGGTGCTGACGCCCCGCCCGGGCCAGGTGCGGGCGGTCATCGACATCGAGCTGCCGCGCCCGCGAGACGAATCGCTGGAGCGCAGCGGCCAGTTCCTGGAATACGCCCAGCAGCTACGCAACCTGCTGAAGGAGGAACCCCAATGACCGATGTCCCCCTGCGCGAACCCTGGGAACCCTTAGCCCTGGCACCGCCACGCTGGAACGGCGCCCTGCGGGCGGTCGCCGGCTATGCCCTGCCCCCGACCGTGGCCCTGGCAATCGGTCTACTCTTCTGGGAAGTGTGGACGCGAACCCGCGATATCTCCGTCTTACTGGTGCCGCCGCCCTCGCGGGTCATCGACCGCTTCCTGGACCGGCCCGGCTTCTTCCTCGGCGAGGGCATGACTACCCTCTACGAAGCGCTCCTCGGCCTGGCCCTGGGAGCAGCGGTGGCCATCGCCGCAGCCGTCCTCATGGCCCACTCACGCCTCGCCGAGCGGGCGCTCTTCCCGCTAGCCATCCTGGTCAAGGTGACGCCGGTGGTGGCGGTGGCGCCGCTGCTGGTCATCTGGTTCGGCTTCGGGCTGTGGCCCAAGGTCTGTGTGGCCGCCCTGATCTCGTTCTTCCCCTTCTTGGTGAACGCTGTCACCGGCTTCCGCTCGGTGAATCCTGGCGCCATGGAGTTCGCGCGTTCCCTGCGGGCCTCGCCCTTCCAGGTCTTCCTCAAGCTGCGGGCGCCCAGTGCCCTGCCCTATCTCTTCGCCGCCCTCAAGGTCTCGCTTCCCCTCTCCCTCATCGGCGCCGTGGTCGCCGAGTGGTTCAGCGGCGATAAGGGCCTGGGCCTGGTCATCTTCACCGCCAACTACCAGTTGGACACGCCGACCCTCTTCGCGGCCATCGCCGTGCTGGCGGTCATCGGCGTGGCCCTGAACACCGCCGCCTCGCTGGTGGAGCGCCGCGTCCTCTTCTGGCACGAGGCTTTCCGCGAGCAGGATTAGGGAGGGATACCGGTTATGCCTCACGCGACACTGAGAAATGTTCCCGAACCCCCGCCTTCAGGCGGGGGCATCCATGCCGCAGACTTTAGGCTGCGGTGTTCCAACACTGCCTCCAGACCGACCTGGCTTAAGCCGCTTCTCCTCCTCCTTCTCCCCATCCTCCTTGTCCTCCTGGCCGCCTGTGAGGACAGCGAGCAGCCAGCGACCACCGCGACCTCGGCGGCCACCGCCACGCCTGCTCCCACGGCCGAGGCCACCCTTGCGCCGACCAGCCTCACCTTCATGGCCGGCTTCAAGCCCCAGGCCAACCTGCCTTTCGTGGGGGCCTACGTGGCCCAGGAGAAGGGCTTCTTCCAGGAGCAGGGACTGACGGTGAACATCGAACACTCCCGCACCTCCGGCGAGGAGTTCCGCTTCCTGGTCGCCGGCAACGCGCAGATCACCACCGCCGACGCCTCCGTGGTGCTGGAGCGCCGCTCCGGCGACCCGGCCGTGCCGGTGGTGGCTTTCGCCCTCATCGGCCAGACGGGCCAGCAGGGCTTCGCTGTCCTCGCCGATTCGGGCATCGAGACCCCCAAGGACTGGGAGGGCAAGACCGCCGGCTACAAGGGCAGCAAGCCCACGCCCGACTACCTGGCCATCCTCGACGCGGCGGGCGTCGACCGCAGCAAGATCCAGGAGGTGCGGGTCGGTTTCGAACCGCAGGTTCTCACCGAAAAGAAGGTGGACGTCCTGGCGGTGTTCCTGTCCAACGAGCCGGACACCCTGGGCCGCCTCGGCTACCAGGTGCGCACCTTCGACCCCGCCGATTACGGCGTGCCCACTCTGGGCCTGACCTACGCCACTAGCGAAAGCTATCTGCAGGAGCACCCCGATATCGTGCAGCGCTTCTTGAAGGCCGCCCTCAAGGGTATCTACTACGCCAAGGAGAACCCGGACGAAGCCATCGACATCGTCCTTAGGTACGCCCCCGGAGAGGACCGAGAGCACCAGAGGTTCATGTTCGAGACGGAGCTGGCGGCCGCCCTGGCCGGCGACGCGCAGGAGAACGGCATCGGCTGGATGACAGCCCAACAGTGGCAGGCCCTTTACGATATGCTCCAGCGCTATCAGGCGCTCTCCGGCCCCCTGGCCGACCTATCAGCGGCGTATTCGGACCAGGCCCTGCGGAACATCTACACGAACGGCCAACTCCAGTGGCCTTAGGGCGCGCTCAGACGAACTCCACTGCGCCCGCCGTCGTATAATGCATAGAGATGCCATTCCTTTCCCCCGCCGGCCACGGCTAGCCCCCTCATGCTTCGCTCCGCCGTGCTTCGCCCCGTCATCGCCGTCGCCGGCCTGCTGCTCATCTTCGGCGCAGCGGCTGGCGCGTTCTTCTGGCTCCGTGGCAGCGGCCCGTCCGATCCGATCTCCCGCGCCGCCGCCCCCTTCGGCTACGACCTCGTCGGCTGGGAGTGGCGCCACCTGGCCAACCGCTGGCTTTACCGGATCGGCCATGTCTTCGACGGTGGTCCCAGCGCTCAGGAAAAGAACGACCTCGTGCGTCGCTACTTCGCCCTCGCCGACGAGGTGGCGTCACTGCAACGCGATGAGATCGCGGGCAACATGACGGTGCAGGTACCCCTCGCCGAGAAGCGTCGCGAACAACAAAGCCTCGAGAACAAGGTGGAGAGCATCCTGGAGGAACGGCTCACGCGCGTCCTGGAGGAGCAAGGTCTCACCACCAGCCTGCCTCTCTTCTCTTCGGTGCGCTTCGTCTTCCCGCCCGTGGACTTCGAGTTCGACCGGCCGCCGGCGGTGCTGGCTGTTTCACCGCGCGAGGAAATCCGTCTGGAGCGCGCCATCCTCCTCCGCAGCGGACTCAGTGAGGAGGACGAATCCTCGCTGGAGGAGAAGACAGCGGCCACCGGCGTGTCCAGTCTGGTCGTGGACATCCACGCCGTCGCCTTCTATCCCAGCGCGATCCCCACAGACAGCTCTTACGAGTCCACGCTCGACTCCATCGCCCACGAGTGGCTCCACCAGTACTTCTTCTTTCACCCGCTCGGCCGCAGCTACTTCCGAGACAACGAGACCCGCACCCTGAACGAGACTGCGGCCAACATCGGCGGCCGCGAGCTGGGCCGCCTGCTGGCGGAACGCTTCCCCCTGGACAACGACGCCAGCTCATCCGCCAGCGCGACGCCGCAACCCGCACCGCAGACGCCGAAGATCGACTTCCGGAAGGAGATGCACGACCTGCGCGTGCAGGTGGACGCGCTCTTGGGCCAAGGCAAGGTGCAAGACGCCGAGACTTTGATGGAGGACCGGCGGAAGTTCCTGGCCGAAAACGGGTACTACATCCGCAAGATCAATCAGGCGTACTTCGCCTTCAACGGCCTCTACGCTGACACTCCCGCGTCAGTCAGCCCAATAGGGACGAAGATGGCCGAGTTACGCAAAGACAGCCCGTCCCTGGGGGAATTCCTGCGGGCGATTTCGGGGATTACCAGCGAGCGGGGGCTGGACGGACTCCTGGCGCGAAGCCAGGGACAGACGCTTACTCCACCTTGATCTCAGTACGGCGGAACGTCTCGCCCCGCTCCTGCTCCTCTAGACGGCTGAGGGCCGCTTCCACCAGGCTGCGCAGGGCCAGCAAGAACTCCTTCTGAGCTGTCATCAGGTGGTCCCGCGCCTCGCAGGGGATGAAGTCGATGACGGGGCGGCGGAAGCGGAGCACCAACTCCTCGCCGGGCCGGTACTCGTACTCGAAAGGCCTGCGTCCGTCGGCCTTGGTCATAGTCTCTGTGGCTCCTTCAAGCCTATTATCGCTCATACGGCCCAGCGACGCCACTGCTGCATGTCCAACGTCATGAATGTAGGCGAGGGTCTTCAGACCCTCGCGCAATCACGTCGGGGTCTGAAGACCCCGACCTACGGGATCACTCAGGACGAGCGAGGGAGGGGGCCCCTACTCCTCCAGATTGTAGGGCAGGTCGATGACCCTCACCCCCGGCCGCTTGCTCAAGTGGGGCTTCAGGCGAAGGACATCCTGGTTGTGCAGCGACCGTTCCCACCAGTGCCGCGGGACGAAGCCGGGGAGCACAACCGTGATGTCTGCTTCCGGCTCGGCGCGCTCCAGCGACCCCAGGTAGGCCAGCATCGGCGCCACGAACGCCCGATACGGAGACTCGATGATCAACAGAGGGATGTCCGGGATCAGCTTCTCCCATCGCGCTCGGAGACTTTCCGCTTCTTCTCTATCGTCCGTGATGTGCACCGCCGTCACCCTGCCGCCCAGCTCTCGCACGAACGCTATCGCTGCCAGGCTTACCTTATTGATGGCGTCTACCGGCACCACGATGTGTTCCCGCGTCGGCGGGCGCTCCGCCGGCACCGTCGTTGGGATCGTGTCGGGTGGAGCGTCCTCATCGACCCGCACCACCTCGTCAAACCAGTCGTAGTGCCGCCGTATGCGCGTGAACAGGAGAATCAGCGCCAGCATCAGCAGGATGGAGATCCAGGCCCCGTGGGTGAACTTGGTGCCGGCGATGATCACCGCCACCACCGCCGTCATCGCGGCCCCGACGCCGTTGATCGCCAGACTCCGGCGCCACCCCGTCTCCCGCAGCCGCCACCAGTGTCTCACCATGCCCGACTGCGAGAGGGTGAACGAAACGAAGACCCCTACCGCGTACAGCGGTATCAGCCTCGTCACCTCTCCGGCGAAGGCGATGATCAAGAGAGACGCGGCGCCCGCCAGGAAGATGATGCCGCGCGAAAACGCCAGGCGGTCACCTTTGAATGCGAACTGCCGCGGCATGAACCGATCCCTGGCCAGTATGGCCGATAGCCATGGGAATCCGGCGAAGCTGGTATTCGCGGCCATGAACAGCACCAGCGCCGTCGCCGCCTGGAACGCGTAGTACAGCGCGTTCTCGCCCAGGACGTCCTTCCCCAGCATGGAGACGATCGTCTCCTTTTCCGACGGTACCAGCCCGTAGCGGCTCGCCAGGAAGGCAACGCCCAGCACCAGAACCCCCAGGACGCAGGCCATCGTCGCAAGCACCGTCCGCGCGTTCTGGCTTTCGGGCGGCTTGAACGCCGGCACGGCGTTGGAGATGGCCTCCACCCCCGTCAGCGCCGCGCTGCCGGAAGAGAAGGCGCGCAGGATCAGGAACACCGTCAACCCCTGGGTGACCGGCACCTGCTCTCGTGGCGGCGCTCCGTGCAGCAGCGACCCCGGCGCGTCCCCGATGATCACCTTGACCACACCCACCACGATCATCGTGCTCATCGCGAGGATGAAGAAATAGGTGGGCGCTGCGAACAGCGTGCCCGATTCCCGGACCCCCCTCAGGTTGCCCAGAGCGAACAGCGCCACCACCAGCACCCCGATAGGGACCCGCACGTCGTACAGGCCCGGCGCCGCCGAGGTGATGGCCGCCACGCCCGCCGCGACGCTTACTGCGACGGTGAGGACGTAGTCCACCATCAACGCCCCCCCCGCCAGCAATCCCGGACCCCGCCCTAGGTTCTCGTGCGCCACCGTGTATGCGCCGCCGCCGCTCGGATAGGCCTTGATCGTCTGGCGGTAGGAGAGCGTGACGATGGCGAGCAGGAGGACGATCACCATCGTGAGGGGCAGCGCCCTGGAGAGCGCCGCCGAACCGGCCAGGGCTAGGGTGATCAGAATCTCCTCCGGGCCGTAGGCGGAGGAGGACAGCGCATCGGACGAAAAGATGGGCAACGCCTTGATCTTGGTCAGCCGCTCGTGGATAGCCTGTGAGGTGGCGAACGGGCTGCCGATAACCACCTGTTTGAACCCGGCGAGATAGCGACCGAGAGTGTCGGCAGGAACGCTGGCCAGTCGGGTGGCTTCTAGGTAACCCGGCGCGACCCGAGTGAACCGTCGCTGCCGGGGAACGACCCGCAGGTAGGGGCTGCGGGAAGTCTGGCCGTAGCGAACCTCGCGCAGCTCAATGTCTTGTTCCGCGCGCTCAGGGCTATCCCGCTCCTGGCGCGGGATCACGATCCGCGTGCGTTCGCTCGGCTCGGCTCCCTCCGCTTCGACAGATCTGTCCTCTTGGCGGAGGGAATCGGCGTCCGTGGAGGCGGCTTCCGGACGGCGCTCGCCGGGCCCCTTGATGCGTATGAAGGACGGACGGCCCTTCTTCTCCATGTAGTTGGCCTAAGTTTTCTCCGTCTACATACTATCGCCTGGGCACGAACACGCAAGCCGTAGGGGCGGTTCGCGAACCGCCCCTACATCAGCGCCCACGGATCGTTCGCGCACCACCCCTGCACATCGGCTTGCCCGTCGACGCCCACCCTGCTACCATACCTTAGGTTGTGGTCGAGGAAGTGAAGACAGCACCCGCTCCCGATGGCGCTCACCCATCGGTGGAACGAGCCGGCCTGGGCCAGCCCAGCTACGTCTGGCGATTCGGCCTCGAGCGCCGCCTCTCCCTCATCCGTCGCTATGTGCCCCTCGAAGGCCACCGCATGCTGGACATCGGCTGCGGCGTGGGCGCCTTCGTGCGGCGCCTGGGCGAGCTCTCGCCCCACGTCTACGGGGTGGACATCGACGGCGAGCGTGTCCGGCGCGGCGCCCAGGCGCTGACTGCAGCCGAAAGCGGAGGCCTGGCGGTGGCGGTGAGCGAAAACCTGCCCTTCCGCGACGGCGCCTTCGATCTGGTGCTGCTACACGAGGTGCTGGAGCATGTCCGCGACGACGCCCTTACCCTGCGCGAGGCCTGTCGCGTGACGCGGACGGGCGGCAACGTGGTCATCTTCTGCCCCAACCGCCTCTTCCCATTCGAGACGCACGGCGTGTTCCTGGGCAAGCGCTATGTCCCCGGCAACATACCGCTGGTGAACTACCTGCCGGACCCCTGGCGGCGGCGGCTGGTGCCCCACGTCCGGGCCTATACGCAAGGCGGGCTGCGCCGTCTCCTGGCCGGTCTCCCGGCCCGGCGTGTACTGCACACCTGGGTCTGGCCCGGCTTCGACAACTTGGCGGCCCGCAGTGGTCTGGCCTCGGCTCTGCTGCGAAGGGCGCTTTATCCCCTGGAGAGCACACCGCTGCGGATCTTCGGCCTCTCCCATTTCGTCGTCTTGGAGAAGAAGGGCTAGCGGCGATGGCTGCTCGGCGCCCGTACACGCGACGCAGACTGCGCAAACCGAACGGCAACGGCCACGGTAAGCGATCCGGCGCCCCGATGTGGGTGTGGCTCCTGGCCTTCGCCGGCATGTTCCTCATGACCATCGTGCTTGTGGGCGGCGGTGTGGCCTTCGCCGTCTACCAGCACTACGCCCACGACCTGGAACCTCCGGACGAGGTGCTGGCCAAGAGCGGCTCGGCGGGCAGCCGCGTCTACGACCGCAACGGCACGCAGCTCTACGAGTTCGTCGACCCTCTATCGGGGCTGAGCAACCCGGTCCCCCTGTCCGAGATATCGCCCTGGCTGACCCAGGCCACTGTTTCCACTGAGGACGCCAGTTTCTACGACAACCCCGGTGTCAACGTGCGCGGCCTCCTGCGGGCAGCTATGGAGAACCTCACCCCCTTCGGCCCCGGCTGGTTCGAGGGCAGCGGCGGCAGCTCCATCACCCAGCAGCTGGTCAAGAACGTGTATATCCCGCAAAAAGAGCGCCAGGAGCGGACTATCGGCCGCAAGATCAAAGAGGTGGTCATTGCCTTCGAGCTGAAGCGTCAGTACAGCAACGACCAGATCCTGGAGTGGTACCTGAACCAGGTGTTTTACGGCAACTTCGCCATCGGGGCCGAGGCCGCCGCCTGGCGCTATTTCGGCAAGCCGGCCCGCGACCTCACCCTGGGCGAGGCCGCGATGCTGGCCGGCATCCCCCAAGCCCCCGGCGACTACACGCCGGTCATCCCCGAAAACCGTCCGGCGGCCATCGAGCGTCAGCACCACGTGCTCGATCTGATGGTCAGGCACGGCTACATCACCCAGGAGCAGGCCGACACCGCCAAGGAGGAGCAGCTTTCCTTCGCTAACGCCAGCTTCCCCATCCTGGCGCCGCACTTCGTGTTCTACGTCAGGGACACCGTGGTCAAGATGTGCGAGCGAGGCGTGCTGCAGCTTCCCAAGGACACCGACTGTGCAAGCCTGCTCACCCGTGGCGGCCTGCGGATCTACACCACCCTGGACCTCCCTCTCCAGCAGAAGGCTGAGGGCATCGTGGAGGACATCATTTCGGCCAAGGAAGGTGGCACCAACGGACACAACGCCGCGTCCGTGGTGATGATCCCGGCCACGGGCGAGATCCTGGCTATGGTCGGCAGCCGCGATTACTTCCGCGAAGACATCGACGGCGAGGTGAACGTCACCACATCCGAGCGCTCGCCGGGAAGCACCATCAAGATGTTCACCTACCTCACGGCCTTCCTCCAGGGCTGGACGCCGGCGACCATCGTGCGGGACGAGCCCATCGATATCAAGTCGGCGGAGGGCCGGCCGATCCAGAACTGGAACTTCCAGTTCATGGGCCCGATCACTGTCCGTACTGCCCTCTCTCAGTCCGTCAATATCGCCGCGGTGCGCACTATCCTGAAGGTGGGCATCGAGAACGTCATCGACACCGCCCACAAGCTCGGCATCACCTCCCTGACCGACCCCGGCCGCTACGGCCCGGCCCTGACCATCGGCGGCGGCGAGACCAGGCTGCTGGACGAAACCTACGCCTTCGGCGTCATCGCCGAGAACGGCTCCATGAGGGGCATGCCCTCGGTCGAGGACCTGCCCAACGGCTACCGGCAGCTCGACCCGGTGCCCATCCTTCGCATCGAGAACTCGCTCGGCACCCCTCTCTTCGAGTACAAGCAGGCCGACGCCATCCAGGTTGTGCCGGCCCCCTACGCCTACCTGATAACCGACATCCTATCCAAGAGCGCCATTCAGTGGAGCCTGCTCACCATCTCGCGCCCCGCGGCGGCCAAGACGGGCACCAGCGAGGACTTCAAGGACAACCTGGTGATGGGCTACACCCCCGACCGCGTCGTGGGCGTCTGGATGGGCAACTCCGACGGCACGCCCATGGCCGAAGGCACCTTCAGCGCCGGCGGCGCGGGCCCCATCTGGCGCGCGATAATGGAGGCCGCCCACGAGGGCGTCGAGGTCCACGACTTCACGGTGCCCGAAGGCGTGACCTTCCAGCCCTGCGCCGGCCGCAACGAAGCCTTCGTCGAGGGCACTACCTGCACCTACGTCCCGGCCCCCGCGCCGTCGGCCACACCGGCCCCCACATCTCCCGCCCGTGGCACTTCCACCGCTGTCCCCGGCACGCCGGGCGCCACCCCCATCGCCACACCCGCCCCCACCCAAGCGCCCGCCAAGCCCACGCCAACCCCCTCGCCCTAGCGGGCGGGCCCATGACCCCCTGACCCTTCGCGCATCCCCTCTCTTCACAAGTTCGCGCGTCTGTTGGGCACGCGCAGAACATATTCGAGCCCTCTACCTGCGACCCTACACAGGACTTGACGAACGACTTCGTTTATGTTAAATGTCAGTCAAGTCTTAGATCCGAAAGCAAGCCACCTCAGGGGGTCAACGCGCTTCTGGCCGGCCAGGGGCATCCGGGCCTTCGTGGCTCATCTTGGCGGGCCGACCTGGGGGCTAAGGAGTAGTGTCGGTGATGGGTGCGGTGTACCGACGGGCTCTGAGTTGATCCATGGACGGGCGCGAAGCTTACCGTTTCTCCCCCAGCCGCTGGACCAAGCTTATCTTCCTGGCCGCTGTTGTAGTGTGCGCGGCGGCTCTACTCGTGCTGGCTGTGACCCTGCTGCGTGGCTCTACAGCAGAGGCGTTCACAATCCAGGGTCCTCCCCCCCCCAACGCCGGCCAGACACTCTGGATCGCAGATGAGTCCGTCAAACTGACCCTTTTCAGCGTGGAAGCCGGATACAACAACGAGTTCGGTCGCTCGTCACCGCTGCCCAAAGAGTCCTTCTTCCACTGCAAGAACGTACAACCCGGTTTCACCGTAGCGGGAGGACGATACACTGGGCCGGAGGAAATCATCTTCTACATCACGACCCCGGAGTCCCCACCCAATACCTGGCTGAGCGGGCCCGGCAGCCGCAACAGCGATGGCTTCCCGCACGCACGCCTGAGCCAGATTGGTAGCGACACGATTCGCCTTGAGTGGGAAGACCTTCCAGGCGGCGGTGATCAGGACTACAACGACTGCGTGATAGACATCATCATCACCAAGCTTGCGTCCCTCACCGTCGAGAAGGACGTGGTTCCCAACGACTCGTCGCTATGGGACTTCGCCATCGACGGCCCCGATGCCGAGAGCGACCGCACCATCAATGACCTACCGGACGGCGGCTCCCACACAGAGACGCTCCTCTCCCCCGGCTCCTACACGGTGAGCGAGGACCCGCAGGCGGGATACACCGCCAGCTTCTCTGGAGACTGCGATAGCTCTGGCCACGTGACGTTGGCCGGAGGCGATAACAAGACCTGCACCATCACCAACACCCTCAATCCTACACCCACACCGAGCCCGACACCGAGCCCGACACCGAGCCCGACACCGAGTCCAACGCCGAGTCCAACGCCGAGTCCAACGCCGAGTCCAACGCCGAGCCCGACACCCAGCCCGACACCGAGCCCAACGCCGAGTCCAACACCCAGCCCGACACCGAGCCCAACGCCGAGCCCGACGCCAACGGCAACGCCGAGCCCAACGCCGAGCCCAACGCCGAGCCCAACGCCGAGCCCGACGCCCAGCCCGACGCCCAGCCCGACGCCCAGCCCGACGCCGAGCCCAACGCCGAGCCCAACGCCGAGCCCGACGCCCAGCCCGACG